>ENA-ORUM01001717-ORUM01001717.1-human-gut-metagenome-genome-assembly--contig:-NODE-1717-length-16035-cov-3.982103_pt1 | contig 16035 bp, 7 predicted proteins | sample MGYA00242083_ERZ509217 | MGnify/ENA primary metagenome ERZ509217 (study PRJEB26280, sample SAMEA2338831) | human gut metagenome | biome: human gut; feature: human-associated habitat; material: faeces... | reverse complement strand
CACCGCAACTATGAGGCGATCACCGTTCTGAAAAGGTGTCAGGAAGAAAACCGCTTCGCCACACCGGACGAGCAGATCATCCTCTCTAAATATGTGGGCTGGGGCGGTATTCCCGAAGCCTTTGATGAGCGAGCCGGTTCTTGGCAGACAGAGTTCGGGATGCTGAAAAACATCCTGACGCCGGAGGAATACGCTTCCGCAAGAGAAAGCACTCTGACCGCTTTCTACACGCCGCCAACGGTTATCAATGCCGTGTATAAGGTGATGAAACAGCTTGGCTTCCGTGAGGGCAACATCTTGGAACCGTCCTGCGGCATCGGGCATTTTATCGGTATGCTTCCCGAAGAAATGAAGGAAAGCAAGATTTACGGTGTGGAGCTGGATACGGTTTCTGCCGGTATCGCACAGCAGTTATATCAAAAGTCCTCTATCGCCGCACAGGGCTTTGAGGAAACAAATCTCCCTGACAGCTTCTTTGATGCCGTTGTGGGGAATGTACCCTTCGGGGATTTCAAGGTTCCTGACAAGCGTTATGACAAGCACAAGTTCCTCATTCACGACTACTTCTTCGCCAAATCCTTGGACAAGCTCCGTCCGGGCGGCGTAATGGCGCTCATTACGAGCAAAGGCACAATGGATAAGGAAAACTCCGCTGTCCGAAAGTATATTGCTCAGCGAGCCGACCTGCTTGGTGCTATCCGTTTGCCGAACAACACCTTTAAGGGTAACGCCGGAACGGAGGTCGTTTCGGACATTCTTATTCTGCAAAAGCGTGATCGCATTGTGGATATAGAGCCGGATTGGGTACAGCTCGGCACAGATGAAAACGGTATCCTGATGAACAGGTACTTTGTTGAGCATCCCGAAATGATACTCGGAGAGATGAAAATGGTGTCGGGGCGTTTCGGTCCCGAAGCCACCTGCGTCCCTTACGAGGGGGCAGACCTTGCCGAGCAACTCAGCGAAGCCGTTTCCAATATTCACGGTGAGCTGACCGTATATGAGGTGGAGGATGAGCTTGCAGAGGAGGACAATTCCATTCCCGCAGATCCCACCGTCCGTAACTTCTCCTATACGGTGCTGGACGATAAAATCTACTTCCGAGAAAACAGCCGTATGGCTCCGGTGGAGGTATCCGCTACCGCAGAGAACCGCATAAAGGGTATGATCCGCATCCGTGATTCAGTCAGAAAGCTGATTGAATTGCAGACAGAGGACTACCCCGACTCGGAAATTAAAGCGGAGCAGGAGCGATTAAACGCTCTTTATGATACCTTTTCCAAGCAGTACGGACTTATCAACAGCCGTGCCAACATCTCCGCATTTTCGCAGGACAGCTCCTTTTCTCTGCTCTCGGCTCTTGAGGTCTTGGGCGATGAAGGGCAGCTTGAACGCAAGGCGGATATTTTCTACAAGCGAACCATCAAGCCACACACCCCGGTCACTTCCGTAGATACCGCCAGCGAAGCGCTTGCCGTTTCTATGGGCGAAAAAGCCCGTGTGGATATGGACTATATGGCAGAGCTGTCGGGTAAATCCCCGGAGGAACTGGAAAAAGAGCTTGCCGGGGTGGTCTACCGGGATATTCGCTGTGCGGAGAACCCGGAGGACATCCTGCCTTCTTTGGCGGATTTGAGCCGCTATCCTCTTGTCACGGCGGATGAGTACCTTTCCGGGAAAGTGCGCCAAAAGCTGCGGATGGCAAAAGCATTCCTGGAAGTGGCCCCTGACAATCAGAAGGAAACCGCCCGCAGAAATGTGGAGGCCCTGGAAGCCGTTCAGCCCCAGGATTTGGGCGCTGGAGAAATTGGCGTGCGCATTGGTGCGAACTGGGTGCCCATCGAGGTGTACCAGCAATTCATGGTGGAGCTGCTCACCCCCAATTACTATGTGCGGGACCGCATCAAAATCCTGCGCTCCGAAGCCACCGGCCAATGGAGCATCCGGGAGAAAAACGCCGACCGCAGCAATGTAAAAGCCAATACCACCTACGGCACCAAGCGGATGAGCGCCTACCACATCTTGGAGCAGACCCTAAATCAAAGGGATGTGCGGGTATTTGACTATATTGAGGACGAGAACGGCAAGAAAAAGCCTGTCCTCAACAAAAAGGAAACCGCGATTGCCCAGGACCGGCAGGAACTCATCAAGCAGAAGTTTGCCGAGTGGATCTGGAAAGACATCGACCGCCGGGAACTGCTGTGCCGTGTTTACAACGAAACCTTCAACGGCGTCCGCCCCCGTGAATATGATGGGCGGCACATCCGGTTTGAGGGCATGAACCCGGAAATTTCCTTACGTCCCCATCAGATCAATGCCATTGCGCACATTTTGTATGGCGGAAACACCCTACTGGCTCACGAAGTAGGGGCAGGCAAAACCTACGAGATGGTGGCCGCTGCCATGGAGATGAAGCGTTTGGGCCTTTGCACCAAGTCGCTGATCGTGGTGCCAAACCACATCACCGAGCAGTGGGCGGCGGAATGGCTCCAGCTCTATCCCAGCGCCAACATTTTAGTTGCCACGAAGAAAGATTTTGAAACCCAGAACCGCAAGAAGTTTTGCAGCCGCATTGCCACCGGGGACTACGACGCCATCATCATCGGCCACAGCCAGTTTGAAAAAATCCCCATGAGCCTGGAGCGCCAGCAGGCCATTTTGGAGCGCCAGATTGAAGAAATCCTGGAAGGAATCGAGCAGGCTAAGGCGCAGAAGGCGGAACGCTACACGGTCAAGCAGATGGAGCGTACCCGGAAATCGCTGGAGACAAGGCTGGCCAAGCTCAACGACCAGAGCCGCAAGGATGACACCGTCACCTTTGAGCAGCTCGGCGTGGACAGGCTCTTTATTGATGAGAGCCATTATTTTAAGAACTTGTTTTTGGCGACAAAAATGCGCAACGTGGGCGGCATTGCCCAGACCGAGGCCCAGAAATCCAGCGACCTGTTTATGAAAACGCAGTATCTGGACGAGTTGACGGGCGGGCGCGGCGTGGGCGTGGTGGTGGCCACGGGCATGGGGACCGAGGTGGGCCGCATCGCGGGGCTGCTGGAAGGCGACGAGGAGCTGGACACCCCCTTGAAGCGCAAGCTGGCGGCGTTCGGCAAGGTGCTCACCGTGGTGGGCGTGGCCGCGGCGCTGGCCGTCATAGCGCTCGGGCTGTTCTACGGGCGGGAGTTCGTCCCCTTGCTGCTTCTGGCCATATCGCTGGCCATCTCCGTCATCCCCGAAAGCCTGCCCGCCACGGCCACCATCGTCATGGCGCTGGGCGTGCAGCGCATGGCGCGCCACCAGGCGCTCGTGCGCCGCCTGCCCGCCGTGGAGACCCTGGGGTGCGCCGGGGTGATCTGCTCGGACAAGACAGGCACGCTCACCCAGAACCGCATGACCGTGGTGGACGTGTGGACGCCCCGGAGCGGCGAACGGGCCCTGGCCCTCACCATCGGAGCCCTGTGCTCCGATGCCGCCCTGGCCTGGAAGGGACGGGAGCCGGTGTCCACCGGCGATCCCACCGAGACCGCACTGGTGGACGCGGCGGCCCGGGAGGGCCTGGATAAAAATGGACTGGAGGGGGAGTGGCCCCGGCGGGGGGAGCTGCCCTTTGACTCGGAGCGCAAGCTCATGACCACCGTCCACCAGAGGCCCGGCGGCGGCTGGCGGGTGTGCGTCAAGGGGGCCCCCGACGTGCTCGCCCGCCGGTGCAGGCTGGATTCCGCCGCCGCCCGGCGGCTGGAGAGCCGGAACGAGGCCATGGCGGGGAAGGCCCTGCGGGTGCTGGGGGTGGCCTACAAGGATCTGGCCATGCTGCCCCGGGAGCTGAACAGCGCCGCTCTGGAGCAGGGACTCACCTTCGTGGGACTCATCGGCATGATCGACCCGCCCAGGCCGGAGGTGCGCACAGCGGTGGAGCAGTGCTACGCCGCGGGCATCAAGCCGGTCATGATCACCGGCGACCACAAGCTCACCGCCGTGGCCATCGCCCGGGAGCTAAACATCTACCGCCCCGGGGACCTGGCCCTGACGGGGGAGGATCTGGACTTTCTGCCCCAGGAGGTGCTGGAGCAGGAGGTGGAGAAGTTCTCCGTCTATGCCCGGGTGTCCCCCGAGCACAAGATGCGCATCGTCAAGGCGTGGCAGGCCCGGGGAAAGGTGGTGGCCATGACCGGCGACGGCGTCAACGACGCCCCCGCCCTCAAGGTGGCGGACATCGGCTGCGCCATGGGGGTTACTGGAACCGACGTGGCCAAGGGAGCCGCCGATATGATCCTCACCGACGACAACTTTGCCACCATCGTCTCCGCCGTGGAGCAGGGCCGGGGCATCTACGCCAACATCAAGAAGGCCATCCACTACCTGCTCTCCTGCAACATCGGAGAAATCCTCACCATCTTCTGCGCCACGGTGTTCCACTTCCACCAGATGCCTCTGGTGCCGGTGCAGCTTCTGTGGCTCAACCTGGTCACCGACTCCCTGCCCGCCCTGGCCCTGGGGGTGGAGCCGGTGGAGGAGGGGGTCATGTCCCAGCCGCCCCGGGACGCCCACGCCTCCCTCTTTGCCCACGGCTTTGCCTTCCGGCTGGCCTGGCAGGGGGTGATGGTGGGGCTGCTGACCCTGGCGGCCTATTTCCTGGGGGAGTATGTGCTCTCCGACCCCGGCGAGGCCCACGCCGCCGCCAACACCATGGCCTTCGCCACCCTCACCCTGTGCCAGCTCTTCCACGCCTTTGACGTGCGCAGCGAGCGCTCGTCCCTCTTTCACATCGGGGTGTTCTCCAATCCGGCCATGAACAAGGCGTTTCTCATCGGCCTTACCATGCAGTTGGCCGTCCTGTGCGTGCCGCCCCTTCAGGTGGTGTTCAGCACCGTTCCCATGAGCCCTCTGGAGTGGGCCGTGGTGCTGGCCCTGGCCATTACCCCCGTGGTGGTGTGCGAGCTGGCCAAGGCCGTGAGCCGCGGCCGGACCCGCCGTCCGGCGCGGGCGGAGAAGGTGGAGCCAGCCTGTGCCCGGCGCTGAGCCGGGACGAATTAAGAGGCGGAATTCCCACCGGCCGCAGGCCGGGGGGAATTCCGCCTCTTGTGCTGTCTGTAAACGGATTTATGCCTGCGCCTCCTCAGGCGCGCGCTCCTCCTTTACCTCGCGGATGAGGATGAAGGGGGTCAGCTCCCGGGACTGGCCCGCCGGGTTGTCCCGGATCAGGCCCTTGAGGGTCTCGTCGTCCAGGGTGACGGAGGACGCCTTGCCCAGAATCTCCACGTTCAGATCGTTGGCGTCCACAATCATGGCCTGCACGCCGGTGGCGGCCTCGATCTCGTCGCACACCTTGCCGGGGTTCTCCGGGATGCGGATGCCGAACTCGCCGTACTCCTGGAACTCGTGGTCGTAGAAGCCGTCCAGGCCGGACACCTCCTGGCCCACCATCTCGTAGAACACGCCCCGTTTGCCGAACAGCTTGGCCACGCCGGCGCAGAACGCGGCCCAGAGCACGAACAGGGCGCCCCGCTCGTTGATGGCGAACTGCATCTTGTAGGGGCTGTCCACGCCGATGCCGGCGGAGGAGTGGGAGGCGAAGCGGGACAGGAACCGGGCCAGGCGGCCCACCTTCATGTCCTTCTTGTAGACCACCCGCTTCTGGCACAGGCCGATGATCTTCTCGCTGGAGGAGAGCAGGTCGCCGGGCTGCCACACGGGCTTGACGTACTGCTCCACCAGGTCGATATAGCTCTCGCCCACCTGGACGAAATGGGTCTGGATGGCGTGGCGGGCGTAGGTCTTTCCGCCCACCTCTATGGTGACGCTCTTTCCCTCGTTTGCGCGGAATTCCATGGCAAAACCTTCTTTTGTGTTTATTGTCCCTCCTATTATAGCCAGCCGGGGGACAATGTGCAACCTAAAGTTTTGCTGTGAAGCCTCAAATACCCTCGTTCTGGGGGATTTTTGGCAGGCTGTCGAAACCCTTCTGCAGGTCGGCATCGGTGGGGATGGAATCGCTCATCTTTCCGTTGAGGTAGTTCTCATAGGCGGTCATATCAAAGTACCCGGTACCGGTGAGGCCGAAAAGGATGGTCTTGGCCTCGCGGCTCTCCCTGCACCGCAGAGCCTCGTCGATGGCCCCCCGGATAGCGTGGGCGGATTCAGGGGCGGGGAGAATGGTTTCCCGCTTGGCAAAGAGCACCGCCGCCTCAAAAACGCGGGTCTGCTCATAGGCCACCGCCTCCATATAGCCGTCGTGGTAGAGCTTGGAGAGGATGGGGCTCATGCCGTGGTAGCGCAGGCCGCCGGCGTGGTTGGCGGAGGGGATGAAGCCGCAGCCAAGGGTATACATCCGGGCCAGGGGGGTGACCCGGCCGGTGTCGCAGAAATCGTAGGCGTACTTGCCCCGGGTGAGGGAGGGGCAGGAGGCGGGTTCCACCGCCACGATGCGGGGATTCCGTATCCCCCGCAGCTTGTCGGCCATAAAGGGGGCGATCAGCCCGCCCAGGTTGGAGCCGCCGCCGGCGCAGCCCACCACCACGTCGGGATATTCCCCCAGCTGCTCCATGGCCAGCTTGCTCTCCAGGCCGATGATGGACTGGTGGAGGAGCACCTGGTTGAGCACGCTGCCCAGCACATAGCGCTTGGCGCCGCCGCTCTGGACGGCGGACTCCACCGCCTCGGAGATGGCGCAGCCCAGGCTTCCTGTAGTCTCCGGGTGGTCGCGCAGGATCTGGCGGCCCACCTCAGTCGTGGGGGAGGGAGAGGGGGTGATAGAGGCGTCGAATACATTCATTACCGCCTTTCGGAAGGGCTTCTGCTCGTAGGAGCACTTGACCATAAACACGTCGCAGGTCAGGCTGAAGTAACTGCACGCCTCACTGAGGGCGGTGCCCCACTGGCCGGCGCCGGTCTCAGTGGTGACGCCGGTTAGGCCCTGCATCTTGGCATAATAGGCCTGGGCCACGGCGGAGTTGAGCTTATGGGAACCGGAGGTGTTGTTCCCCTCAAACTTGTAGTAGATCCTGGCCGGGGTATCCAGGGCCTTCTCCAGCTCGTAAGCCCGAATCAGCGGGGAAGGGCGGTACATCTTATAGACGTTTTGAATGGGTTCCGGAATATCCACATAGGCGGTGGCGCCATCCAGCTCCTGGCGGGCAAGCTCCTCGCAGAAGATGGGGGAGAGGTCGTCTACACCCAAGGGCCGGAGGGTACCGGGGTGGAGCAGAGGATCGGGCTGCTCGGCCATGGCGGAGCGCAGGTTGAACCACTTCTGGGGCATCTGGTCCTCGGTCAGATACAGGCGGTGGGGGATCTTGCTCATGTTGATACACTCCTTTTCTGTGTTGCAGGGGAAAAGGGTACAAAAAAGCCCTTCGTCCCCAAGATTGTTTCTCTGGGACAAAGGACTGTAGCTTCAGCCTCTGCGGTGCCACCCGGATTGACGTATACCAGCGCATACGCCCACTCACTTTCACGGGCCGATCAGCCCATGCTCCCCGGATAACGGGTGGAGTCCCCGTCGCGCTACTGAGCCCAAAGGCTGTTCGCTGTGCCCTCAAAAGTCCATTCATCCGAGCACTGCCTGCCGCGATTCCACCACCCGCGGCTCTCTAAGAGGCATTGATACCGGACTACTCTTCTTTATCATCGGTTTCTCAATTTAATTTGCTACAGTATAGGCGCAAAAGGCAATTTTGTCAAGTACTATTTAAAATATTTTGGCTTGGGGCCGTCGGGGTTCCCTGGAGGTGAACTGGCCGCAAGCCAAGAGAGGCCGGCCTGAGCTGTTCGCGTTGGATCAAACAACGTTTTGAACTTTTTTAAAGGTTCAAAACGTTCAGCTCTCAAAAATGCTTGCATTTTTGAGAAGCGTGTCGAGGCTTCTCCACACGCTGAAGCCCGGGAGCACTGAATGGCGCTCCCGGGCCCTTTTGTCAGCTCAGATGGGAGAAATCGTGCCGCTTTTTGCGGGCATGGTAGTGGGTGTGGAGCAGCTCGTGGGAGCGCTGGGACAGGGGCGCGCCGAAGAACTCCTCGTAGATGGTCTTGATCTCCGGGTTCTCATGGCTTTTGCGCAGGGGCAGGCTCCGGTCGATCTCATACAGGGCCTGGATGCGGGCGTCCCGGACGGCGTTGTTGGTGCCGATGGGCTGTCCGCCGCCGCCGATACAGCCGCCGGGGCAGGCCATGATCTCGATGAAGATATAGTCGGCCTCGCCGCGCTCCACCCGGCGGATAAGTTCCTCGGCGTTCTTCAGGCCGTTGGCCACGGCCACCTTCAGGGGGGTGCCGTCGAGGTCAATGGTGGCCTCCTTGATGGCGTTGATGTCGCCCCGTACGGCGTCAAACTCCAGCCGGGGCAGTGTCTTGCCGGTGTAGAGCTCGTAGGCGGTGCGCAGGGCGGCCTCCATAACGCCGCCGGTAGCGCCGAAGATGGCGCCGGCGCCGGAGCCGGTGCCCAGGGGGGAGTCAAACTCACTCTCGGGCAGCACGGACAGGTCCAGGCCCACATAGCGGATGAGCTTGGCCAGCTCCCGGGTGGTCAGGACGTAGTCCACGTCCTGATAGCCGTCCCGGCCCAGCTCGGGGCGGCTGGCCTCGTACTTCTTGGCGGTGCAGGGCATGACGGACACGCTTACCACGTCGTGGGGATCCCAGCCCATCTTCTGGGCATAGTAGGTCTTGGCCACCGCGCCGAACATGGCCTGGGGGCTCTTGGCGGTGGAGAGGTGGTCGATGAGCTCGGGGTGGTGCTTCTCCAGGTAGGTGACCCAGCCGGGGGAGCAGGAGGTGATCATGGGCAGCTTCCCGCCCTCCCGGATGCGCTTGAGCAGCTCGCTGCCCTCCTCCATGATGGTGAGATCGGCGGAAAAGTTGGTGTCGAACACCTTGTCAAAGCCAAGCATCCGCAGGGCAGTGACCATCTTGCCGGTGACGACGGCGCCGGCCTCCATGCCGAACTCGTCCCCCAGGCCCACCCGGACGGAGGGGGCCACCTGGACAATGACGTGCTTGGAGGAGTCCTGGATGGCGGCGGTAACCTCGTTGGTGTAGTCGGTCTCCACGATGGCCCCCACGGGGCACACCAGGGAGCACTGGCCGCACAGCACGCAGTCGGTCTGGTCCATGGGCAGGTCAAAGGCGGTGGTGACCTTGAAGCCGGCGGAGCGGCCGGAGTAGGTCAGGGCGGCGCAGCCCTGGACCTCGGCGCACACCTTCACGCAGCGGCCGCACTTGACGCACTTGGCGGGGTCGCGGACGATGGAGGGGTTGTCGATGCGCAGCGGCTCGTCGGAGGAGATGTCGGGCAGCTCCGGGTGGAGCCGGTTAAAGCGGCGGCAGAGCGCCTGGAGCTCGCAGGAGCCGTTGCGGGCGCAGGAAAGGCAGTTGGTCTTGTGATCGGAGAGGATGAGGTCCAGCACGCCGGTCTGGGCATCGTACACCTTCTTGGAGTCGGTGATGACCTCCATGCCCTCCCACACCACGGTGGAGCAGGCCGCCGTCAGCTTGCGGGAGCCCACCACCTCCACCATGCACATCCGGCAGTGGGCCTTGATGGTCTGGTCCGGGTGGTAGCACAGGTGGGGAATATCGATGTTGAGCATCTTGGCCGCCTCAATGATGCGGGTGCCCGCAGGCACCTCCAGCGGCTGCTTGTTGATTGTGATATGTACCATCTCGCTCATCGGACGGCGACCTCCTCTTTTACGGCAAAGACTTCCGGGAAGCGCTTCATACAGCTCAGCAGGGCGGACTGGGCCGTCTCACCCAGGCCGCACAGGGACGCGCTGGACATAATGTCGGCAAATTTCTTGAGGGTGGCGATGTCCTGGGCGGTGTGGGTACCCTCGGCCACCTTGTCCAGCAGCAGGGAGATGTGGCGGTTGCCCTCCCGGCAGGGGGTACACTGGCCGCAGCTCTCGTGGGAGAAGAACTCCTGGGTCATGCGCAGAAAGCCGATGACGCTGGTGCGTTCATCCACCACCAGCACCGCGCCGGAGCCGATGGCGGTGAGATCCGCCTGACGCATGCCCTTGTAGGTGTAGGGGGTGTCCAGTTGGGCGGGGGAGCAGATGCGGCCCGACGCGCCGCCAAGCTGCACCAAGCGCAGGGGGTAGTCCTCGTTCTCCATGCCGCCGGCCAGATCATAGACGATCTCCCGGATGGTGATGCCGAAGGGCACCTCGAACACGCCGGGGCGCTTGACGTTGCCGCACACCGAGATCATCTTGGTGCCCGGGCAGTCCGGCGTGCCCTGGCTCTTATAGTAGCCCTCGTCGTCCAGCAGCAGGGGGGCCACCAGGGAGAGGGACTCCACGTTGTTGACGCAGGTGGGCAGGTGGAACACGCCGCACTGCTTGATAAACGGGGGCTTCATCCGGGGCCGGCCGGCGTGGCCGCCGATGGACTCGGCCAGGGCGGAGCCCTCGCCGCAGACATAGGCCCCCGCGCCGGAGTAGAGGTGGATGCGGTAGTTCAGCCCGGAGCCCAGGATGTCCTCCCCCAGGTAGCCCGCCGCTTCGCACTGGGCGATGGCGGAGAGCAGCCGGGGCCGCAGGTGGGAGTACTCCTCCCGCAGGTAGATGTATCCGTTGTCCGCCCCCACGGCCCAGCCGGCGATGATCATGCCCTCCAGCAGTTGGAAGGGGTCGTGGGTGAGCAGCTCCCGGTCCTTGAAGGTGCCCGGCTCGCCCTCGTCAGCGTTGCACACTACGCACTTGTGGGCGCCGGGTACCTCCCGGGCCTGCCGCCACTTTTTACCCATGTCGTAGGCCGCGCCGCCCCGGCCCTGGACGCCATTGGCGGCCAGCACGTCGGCAATGTCGCAGCCCTCCATGGTCAGGGCCTTGCGCAGCGCCCGGAAGCCGCCGATGGATTCATAGCCCTTCAGGCTGTCCGGGTCGTACTTCCCGAAATTCCGGGTGATGAAACAAACCGTCTTGCTCATGTCCGTTCCCCCTTAGTTGAGCTGCTGGAGCATATCCAGGATACGCTCCTCGCTGTCCAGATGGCCGTATACCACGCCGTTGACCCGCACGGCGGGGGACACGTCGCAGGCCCCGAAGCAGGGGACCTGCTCGATGGAAAAGCGGCCGTCATAGGTCACCTGGCCCACCTCCAGATTTAAAAGGCGCTTGAGCCGCTCCAGCAGGGTGTCGCTGTCCTTCACCCGGCAGGGGGCGGAGGAGCACACCTCCAGGGTAAACTTGGCCCTGGGCTTGTCGTGAAGGGCGGTATAGAAGGAGATGACATCGTAGACCTGGGTGGGCTTCACCCCCAGGCGCTCCGCCACATAGTAGGCGGCGGCCTCCGGGATGTAGTGCCGCTCCACCGCGGCCTCCACGTCCAGCAGGATGCCCACCAGCTGGGTGGGATCTTCGCCATGGGCGGCGAGAATGCCGTCGATTTTGTCCGCCAGCTCCTGGTCCAGGGTGTCGGCAGTCTGGGTAAAGGGCTTCATAAGGGGCTCCTCCTTATCACATAAAATGAACCCTGTCCTGCGGAGGACATGGGATAATTACCAGAAGGAAAGTGGATAGTTCATCTATTGAACTTTGTAGTTTTTATAAAGTATATCAACATCCCTGGAAAATTGCAACTGGTTCGTTTAAATTTGTATAACCGGGCGAAAACGGGCCATCCTAAAAAAGTTCGATTCAGCAAAATAGACAACAGGAGGTGTGCGCCATGGGCTTTTTTGGTCGGAAGCGTGCCCCCAGCGTACCCCATCCCCGGAAGGAGCCCCGCTTTGACGGGCCGCTGACCTTGGAACGGCTGGAGCAGATCTTCCAGGACTGCGTGGACTTCACCAAGCGTCCGGTGTCCCTGGGGGAGGGCGGCGCGTGCACGCTCACCCTGTGCTACCTCAGCGGCATGGTGAAGATGGAGCGGGTCAGCGACTACGTGCTCCGGCCGCTGGCCCAGGACGAGGCGCTGGCCCGCTGCGGGACTCCCCGGCAGGCCATGGACCGCATGAAGGACGGGGCCCTCTACAACCTGAGCGCGGAGGAGCGTACCCGGCTGGACGCGGCGGTGTTTGATTTGGTGAACGGCTGCTGTCTGCTCCTCTTTCCTGGGGAATCCTCGGTGCTCTCCCTCAACGTGGGCACCGAGGAAAAGCGCTCCATCAGCTCTCCCAGCAACGAGACGGTGCTCAAGGGCTCCCGGGACGCCTTTGTGGAGAGCCTGCGCACCAATACCAGCATCGTCCGCCGCCACCTGAAGGCCCCCGAGCTGCGTATCCGTGAGCAGGTGGTGGGCCGCCAGTCGGTCACGTCGGTGGACATCCTCTATATAGAGGGGCTCACCAATCCCCACCTGGTGGAGCAGGTGGCCGCCCAACTGGCGGACATTGACATCGACGCGGTGCTGGCCACGGGCAATATTGAGGAGTATATCGTCCCCGCCGCCCGCACCGCCTTCCCGCTGGTGCAATATACCGAGCGGTCCGACCGCTTCTGCGCCGGGCTGGCCGAGGGGCGGGTGGGCATCCTCATCGACGGCCTGCCCCTGGGCTACCTGGCCCCCGGCGTGCTGGGGGATTTCCTCCAGGCGCCCCAGGACAAGAGCGAGAGCTGGCTGCTGGCCTCCGCCCTCACCCTGCTGCGCTACCTGTGCATGCTGGGCACCCTGCTTCTGCCCGCCCTCTATGTGGCCATGGTCACCTTCCACCAGGAGATGATTCCCACCCGCCTGGCCCTGTCCATCATTGCCGCCAAGCAGGACGTACCCTTCCGCTCCGTCTTTGAGGTCATCGTCCTGCTGCTGGCCTTTGAGATTCTCCAGGAGGCGGGGCTCCGCCTGCCCCAGTCCATCGGGCAGACCGTGTCTATCATCGGCGGCCTGGTGGTGGGCAGCGCGGCGGTGGAGGCCAAGATCATTTCCCCCGCAGTGCTCATCGTGGTGGCCATCGCGGGTATCGCCGGGTACACCATGCCCTCCCAGGAGGTGGCGGGCGCCCTGCGCATCTGGCGGTTCCTGCTGGCCCTGCTGGCCAGCGCGGCGGGCCTGTTCGGCGTGGTGGCCGGCCTGTCGGCGCTGGTGATCCATCTGGCAGGCATTGAGAGCTTCGGCGTGTCCTACCTGACCCCCTTTGCCTCGAATGCCGGGGAGCAGGTGGAGGGGCACGCGGTGTTCCGCCAGCCCCTGCCCCAGGTAAAGCAGCGCCCGGCGGCCCTGAAAACCCGAAACCGGAGGAATCAGAAATGAGACGCATGACAGCCCTGCTGCTGGCGGGCCTGGCCGCCCTGACCCTCACCGGCTGCCGCCGTGGGCCCGGCCTGTTGCCCTATGCCCGGGAAATCGAGGACATGGAGCTGATGCAGACCCTGGGCGTGGACCGGGCCGGGGAGGGGCAGGTGGAGGTAACCGCCTCCAGCGGCTCGGGCGATCCGGCGGAGGGGGCGGCCACCGTTGTGTCCGGCCAGGCCGGCACCATCAGCGCCGCCGTGCTGGGGATGCAGGGGGAGGGCTCCTCCTACCTCTACTTCGGCCATGTGGGCCAGCTCCTGCTGGGGGAGGGGCTGGCCAGGCAGGGGGTGGAGCCCGCCCTGGACTATATTCTCCGGGATGTAGAGACCCGGCTGGACACCGCCCTCTATCTGGTGCGGGGCGGCACAGCAGGCAAGGCGATCACAGCAGCGGGGGAGGACGGCTCCGCCGCTGACCGGCTGGAGGCGCTGGCGGAGGACGCGGGTCTGCTGGCCGGTTCCATGCCCCGCACCGTAAAGGACGCCCTCTCGGATCTCTATGCCCAGGGGGCCACCTTCCTCCCGGCGGTAGAGGCGGACGAGGCTCTCACCGCCGCCGGGTATGGCATATTAAAAGGGGACCGCCTGGCCGGCTGGGCCGAGGGGGACGCCGCCCTGGGGGTCAACCTGGTACTGGGCCAGGTGGACGCCGATGTGGTGGAGCTGCCCCTGGATGGAGGCGGGGTGGCGGCCCTGCGTGTGGTGGGGGCCAGGACCTCCGTCCGCCCGGTGATGGACGGGGGCGCCCTTACCGGCCTGTCCCTCACCTGTACGCTGGACGCCAATATGGCGGAGGGGAATTTGGATCTCCGAACGGAGGAGGTACACGCCTCCCTCGAGGCGGCCCTGGCCCAGGTGGAGGAGGCGCGCATCCGGTCCGCGCTGGAACTGGCACAGGAGCTGGACGCGGACTATTTGGGGCTGCTCCGGCGGGCGGCCCTGGCCCGGCCCTGGCACAAGGAGGCGCTGGAAGGGGCCTCTCTGGGCGCGCTGGAGCTGGAGCTGCACGTGACGGCCAAGCTTCAGCGCAGCTATGACGCCGCCCGGTGAGGGCGGCAGCTCAAAGGAAAGGCGGTATACCCATGCCTGACGACCGAATCTCCCTGCGCCAGCTCCTGGCGCTCCTCTTCGCTGCCCTCCTGGCTCCGGCCATCGGCGTGCTGCCCTCCCAGACCGCCGCCCTGGCCGGAGAGGCGGGGTGGCTGTCCGCCCTGGCTGCCCTGCCGGTACTGCTGGGGCTGTGCTGGGTACTCTTTGCCCTCCTGCGCCCGGCAGGGGAGGGGGCGGGGCTGGCCCAGGTCACCGAGACCGTCCTGGGCAGGGGGTTGGGCAAGGGGGTACTTCTTCTCTATTTATTGTGGGGTCTGCTTCTGCTCAGCGCCAACGCCAGGCTTTTCGCCCTCCGTTTCCTGTCCACCAGTTACCGGAACGCCCCCCTGGGTCTGTTTTTGCTGACCCTGCTGGGGCTCACCCTCTGGCTGGTGCGCAAGCCGGTGCGGGTGCTGGCACGGACCGGAGAGGTGTTCTACCTGGCCCTGGCCATCGGCCTGGGCTTCTCCCTCATCCTGGGCGTACTCCAGGTGGAGCCCCGGCACATCCTTCCCCTGTGGACGGAGGATCTTCCGGGGGTGCTCTCCGCCGCCGTTCCGGTGCTGGGCCTGTTCGGTTATGTGGTCTTTGCCGCCTTCCTGGGGGGGAATGTCACCCGGGGAGAGGGAGACCGCCGCCGTGCGATATGGTGGGCAGCCGCCTTCTGTCTGGTGCTTACCGCCCTTCAGCTTGTCTGCCTGGGCAACTTCGGGCCCGGGCTGACCGCCCGCATGGACACACCCTTTTTTATGATGGTAAAGGGGATCGGCATCGAGGGCACCTTCCAACGGGTGGAGTCGGTCATCATCGCCCTCTGGGTGTTCTCTGATCTAGCCCTGCTCAACCTGCTGGCGGGCTCCTGCTCCGTCCTGGCCCAGTCCGTATTCTCTTTAAAGGAGCGCAAGCACGCCGTACCTCCTCTGCTCCTGCTGGCCCTGGCGGGGGCCTGGTTCCTCTTTCCCGACGCCTTTTCCCTGGAGCGGTGGATGGAGGGCCCGGCCAGGATTGGCAGCCTGCTCTTCGGCTTCGTCATTCCTGTTTTGCTCCTGCTGGTAAAAAAGCTACGCAGGCAGGTATAAGGGTGGCAGATCTTGTGCATGCTATGGATTAGAATACCAGTGATCCGGTCCGGTTTGACAGCCGAGAAAAAAACCTGAAAAAAAGGGAAAAAGGTGTTGACAAAGAGGAGGAAAGCTGGTATTCTAACTGAGCGCCTCACGGAGGGCATGAAAAAACAGGAAAGCAGATGGAAGAGACCGGGCGGAAGCCGGACGGACTTTCGGAAGCGGGCTGAAAAAAGTGCTTGACAAATGAGTGAGGGCGTGGTAAACTAAATGAGTTCGCGCCGAGAGGCGGGAACCTGCTTGAAAAGAACAAAAAGAACGGCTGTGAGGCTGAAAAACCTCAGAAAAGTTTGAAAAAAGTTCTTGACAAGCGAAAGCGTGAGTGCTAAAATAAATAGCACGTCAGTGGAAAAGCTGACAGGGGCGTGTACCTTGTAAATTAAACAACGTGAGAGAAACACGAAGCACCAGAAAGGACGAGAAGTCCTTCTGAGCAAGCGCAAGCTTGATGAAGAAGGCTCTTGAATAGATTTCTTTGAAGCTATGAATTAAGCTTCGATAAGATGATTTGAGGAACGGAGACGTTCTTTAGATACCATTTTATTGAGAGTTTGATCCTGGCTCAGGATGAACGCTGGCGGCGTGCTTAACACATGCAA
>ENA-ORUM01001688-ORUM01001688.1-human-gut-metagenome-genome-assembly--contig:-NODE-1688-length-16304-cov-2.645824_pt1 | contig 16304 bp, 14 predicted proteins | sample MGYA00242083_ERZ509217 | MGnify/ENA primary metagenome ERZ509217 (study PRJEB26280, sample SAMEA2338831) | human gut metagenome | biome: human gut; feature: human-associated habitat; material: faeces... | reverse complement strand
TAAAGGAAAGTATTTGGAATTTTTCAGCAAAAAAAGAACATAAAATGTTTAAGCTTTGTTTATGTCATGTTCATATTTTGTTCAAAATAGTAGAATATACTAATTACAACAAAGAAAATAAAGAAAGCAAAAAGCAATTCAGATATAACAGGAGGAATAAGATATGTATAATCCAAATGAAGATAAAAGGGAAAACGAAAACAACATGGAGCCAATCCATGGACACGTAGAAAATGAACACGAAGAAAAAGTGCTCAACGAAAATGAATACAACGAAAATACATCCAATGCATATGAATCCAAAGATGTGGAACAGAATGCAGCAGAAGATGCAAAAGCAGAAGAAGTAAAAAGTGAACAGTCCCAGCAGACATATCACAGTGAAACATTTCGGGACTACACACCGGAAGATGCACAGCCCATGTGTTTTGAATCAGAAACCACAGAAAAAGCAGAGAAAGCAGAGAAAGCAGAAAACACAGAACATGTTCATCAGGAATTTACAGAAGAAGACACAGCGGAACATTCTGAACATGCGGCTGGTCCCAGAGAAGAACGCAGAAAACAGGAAAAAAATAAAAATTGCTATGCGGAACATGTGAAAAAACATAGCAAGAAAAGAAACAGCGGCTGGGCAAAACTCATTGCGGGCTGTCTGATTATTGGTTTGGCAGGCGGTACCGGTATTGGCGCAGGTTATGGCGTAGTTGAACAGCATTATCAAAATGCAGGCGGCAGTACAGTAACATCATCCGGCACCATGAATGTGGAAAAGACAGCAACAGGAACAGGGATGTCCACCATTGATGTGGTACGTGCGGTAAAACCCTCCGTTGTAAGTATCACAACAAAGATTGAAGGCGTAACGTCTTATTATGGTGCTTTCAGTGTGCCTTATGAAGGCGAAGGTGCCGGCAGCGGCGTTATCTTCTATTCCGATGATGATAAAATTGCCATCGTAACAAACAACCACGTTATTGAAGACGCTACAGAAGTATATGCTACCATCAATGACACAACTAGTGTACAGGCAAAAGTCGTTGGTACAAAGAGCGATTCCGACCTGGCTGTACTGACGATCTCTTGGGATGATCTGAGAGCAGCCGGTATTGATGAAGTAACTGTTGCAACATTCGGCGATTCTGATAAATTGGAAGTCGGTGAAAGCGTTATTGCCATTGGGAATGCAATGGGTCTGGGACTTTCTGCAACAGATGGTATTGTCAGTGTGAAAAATCAGACCATCAGTGTGGATAACAACACATTGAATGTAATTCAGACAAGTGCAGCTATCAACAGTGGTAACAGTGGCGGTGCTCTGGTAAACAGCCGTGGTGAAGTAGTCGGCATCAATACAGCAAAATACAACTCCTCTATGGCAGAAGGTATGGGCTACGCAATTCCAAGCAATGAAGTTATCTCTGTCGCACAGGATCTGCTGGAAGATGGTACCGTAACAACACCTTATATTGGTATCATGGGCACAAGCATTACCTCTGAAAATGCTTCTTTGTATAAACTGCCTGTAGGTGCGCTGATTGTAGAAGTAACAGAAGGTGGTCCTGCGGCACAGGCTGGTATCCAGGCAGGGGATATCATTACAGAATTTAACGGAAAAACTGTCATGGATATGGATTCTTTATCCGATCTGGTGAAAGAAACAGAGATTGGTCAGACTGTTTCCGTTCACATCATTCGTAACGGAGAAAAAGGTATGGATTTACAGCTGACCATCCAAGACAAAAACGCATAAAGCTATCAGGAGCTTTTTATATAGATAAAAGGGCAGATGCAGAAAACATCTGCCCTTTGTGGTTTTATGAAAAACGGCGGAATTTTTATAAAAATAAAAGACAGAAAATGGGTACTGCCCTTTACCCGAGAGACAAAATGTATTATAATAAAACGATGCAGTAGAGTAAAAAACAAAAAAGGAGGATACCAATGCAAAAAGGCTCCTCGGGAAATAAAACCAGAAAAAAGAAAAAGCGTCCCAATGGACCACCGCAAGGACGAAGCCAAAGGGATAATGTATATGAGTTAAACCGCATCCGGCAAAAGCGGGAAAATGAAAATCGTTATTATGGACGAACACAGCCCCAGCCGGTACCGCGGGTGCATCAAAGACCTGTGCAGCCCCAAAAGGCGCAGCATAGAACCGCACAGCCGAAAAAACCATCTAAAGCAACAGCGAAGCGCCGCAGAAATTATGCGGGACGTATTTTGCCACTGTTTGTCTTTGGTGTGATTTCTTTGTACTTAGTGGCACAGCTGATGATGATGGCAGTCAAAAAGCCGGAAACCAATGTGGAAACAGTGACTTACGGCACCATTGACACACCGGTGAGCAGACAGGGCATCATTGTGCGGGATGAATACGTGGTCAAGAGCGACCGTGCAGGAACGCCATTTTATGAATATTCGGAAGGAGATTATGTTTCCAAATCCGCTGTGGTATGTCAGGTAAAAGACACTGCGTCTACAGATGTGCTGGAAGAAAAACTCCAATCCATTGATAAAGATATTCTGGAAACACAGAAAAGCCGCAGTGATTTGTCAGCTTTTTCTGAGGATATTACGCGCATAGAAAATAATATGGCAAATACAGTGGAAATGTTTGGCAGCAGATCCATGAAAACAGATGCTTCCTATTTATACTCTATGCGGACACAGCTTGACAGCTATATGCTCCAGCGAAATGAAATCTGGCTGTCAGAAGATGTGGAAAGTCTTTCTCAGCTCAGCGAAGAACGCAGTTCTTATGAACAGCAGCTTTCTCAGAGTATGAGTTCTGTAACGGCACCGGAAAGCGGCGTTGTGGCGTTCAGCTATGACGGTCTGGAAGAAACATTGACACCAGATGCTTTGGATGAAATTACCGTTGGTCAGCTCAGCGGCAGTGAAAAAATGACTTATATTTCCAAAGTCAATAACGTAGAAGAGGGAGATCCGCTGTTCCGTATTGTCAGAAGCAATCAGTGGTATATCGTATCCAATTTCCCGGCTAACGAAGTGCTGGATTGGGAAGTTGGCAGTACCAAAAAGCTGAATCTGATTGGTGAGGATACAACAACGGCAGTATCTGCAACCATTCGTTCCATTACACCAGGTGAAACGGAAACGAAGGTTGTATTCTCTTGCTTTACATATATGGATGAATTTATGGACAGCCGTACCATTTCTTTCAGTTTGGAAAGTGAAACAGTGGAAGGGCTGAAGATTCCAAATAACGCTATCGTTGAAAAATCTCTGCTGAAAATCCCTCTGGATTGCCTGACAGAAAGCGGAGGCAATCAGGGCGTATTGTTGGTCAATGGAGATAATTCCAAGTTTATTGCAACGACCATCATCAGCAGTGATGATTCTTATGCATATCTGGCGCAGTCAGACCAGACGCTGAAGCTGGGAGATGTGATTTTGCAGGGAACTGGAGAAAATGCTGGACAATATACTGTGGCAGAAGTGGAAACCATGCCGGGTGTATATGTGGCAAACAGCTCCATGGCAAAATTTGTGCCCATCACCATTCTGGAACAGAATCAGGAATATGCTATCGTAAAATCCAACAGCAGTTATGGTCTTCAAGTATATGATACCTTCGTATCTGATGCGAAAAATATTACAGAAGGACAATCCATTTATTGATAAAAAGGAGATGCACAAAATGGGAACCATACAGCAAAATATTGCAGAAGTTGAAAAACGGGTGGCTGATGCTGCTGCCCGTGCAGGCAGAAAACCAGAAGATGTTCTTCTGCTGGCTGTCAGCAAGACAAAGCCGGTGGAAGTTATCAAAGAAGCTGTTGCCTGCGGATTGACTTCTCTTGGCGAAAATAAAGTACAGGAGATCATGGAGAAATATGAACCTATGGGTCCAGATGTTCATTGGCATTTAATTGGACATTTGCAGACAAATAAGGTAAAATATATCATTGACAAGGTAGACATGATTCATTCTGTAGAAAGTCTGCGTTTGGCAGAAGAAATTAATAAGCGTGCAGCAGCCAAAGATCTTGTGATGGATGTTCTGGTGGAAGTCAATATGGCTGATGAAGAAAGCAAATTTGGCGTAAAACCGGAAGAAGTAGAGGCGTTTTTGCACGATCTGTCACAGCTTCCCAACATTCGTGTCAGAGGGTTAATGACGGTAGCACCTTTTGTAGAAAATCCTGAAGAAAATAGGGTATATTTCCGTAAAATGCGAGAATTACTGGTTGACATGAACGGCAAAAAAATTGATAATATAAACATGGATACGCTTTCCATGGGGATGACAGGTGACTATGAAGTAGCCATTGAAGAGGGTGCAACCATTGTCAGAGTGGGCACCGGTATTTTTGGCGAAAGATTCTACCCCAATAAGGCTTAAGCAAGAAAAGAAATCTAGGAGGATAAGAAAGTGGCAAAGTTTATTAATAAAATGAAAGATTTGATGTTTGGTGAATACGAAGACGATGAAGATTACTATGAAGATGATTATGAATATGAAGCTCCTGCCAGAGAGGCAGCTCCTGTAAGCAGCAGCTATGGTCTTCGTGACGTCAGCCGCGAATCCGATTACAGCACCACATCTGCGCCTCGCAAAACAACAAGAAACAATCCGCAGGTTTACAGCATCAACACAAACGTTCAGATGCAGGTAGTGATCATCAAACCGGAATGTTATGAGGATGCACAGGAAATTTGTGATCAGATTAAGACCAAAAAACCTGTTGTGGTAAATCTGGAAAAAGTAGAATACCCTGTTGCACAAAGAATCATGGACTTCCTGAGCGGTACCTGCTATTCTCTGGAAGGTTCTATTCAGCGTGTAGCAAATAATATTTTTGTCATTGCTCCTGAAAATGTAGATATCAGCGGCGATTTCAAGGAAGAACTGAAAACAAAAGGTGTCATTCTTCCCTGGATGAGCAATGGCAGATAAGGAAGGAAGAATCATTTGACGAGTTTACAAGTATTGTTTATACAAGCCATTGATGTTTTTTTCAATGTCATTGAATGGCTGATTTTTATTCGGATTTTATTATCCTGGATTCCCATGTTTGGATATAACAATCCTTTGGGACGCCTCATTTACAATCTGACAGAACCCATTTTGGGACCTTGTCGCAGTATGTTGGAAAAATCTCCATTGGGCGGCGGCATGATGCTGGACTTTTCTCCCATCATCGCACTGATTCTGATGGTGCTGGTAAAACAGTTGTTGATGGGTCTGGTGCTTCTGTTCTGATCGGGACGAGGTGACGGATGTGAATAAACAAGCATTATTACAAGGAATGACACAGCCTGAGGAAAGACTTTTGTTTGCGAAAGTGCTGGATCAGGCTGCTTTCAGTTATAAGCGCCATACACCGGCGTTTACGGATTTCCTGGACATGGCAAAAAGTGGAAAGTTTCTGGAAAAACTCCGTTCTCTTTCAGACTTAAATGTGGTTGCCTTTGGCGGCACAGAAGACTGTGAGCGGCGTATGCTGGGTTTTGCACCGGATTATATGGAGTTGGAAGGAAAAGATTTTCCCATTTGTGCCCTGCGTATCACAAAGCATAAATTCGGTCAGACAGACCTGAGCCATCGGGATTATCTGGGCTCTATTTTAGGTCTTGGCATCGATCGGGGAAAGGTCGGGGATATTCTTGTATCCGAAGAACAGACCATTTGCTTTGTATCAGAGGAAATCGCCGATTATATTCTGGTGAATCTGGAAAAGGTATCTCGCACCCCAGTGCAGGTGGAAAAAACAGATTTGTCGGAAATTGAGGCAAAAAAAGAAATTGAAGTTCGCAGGCTGACAGTGGCTTCTGTGCGGCTGGATGCCGTGGCAGGAGGTGTGCTCCATCTTTCTCGGGGGAAGGTGCAGGCACTCATCGCTGGGGAAAAAGCCAATGTGAACTGGAATGTGACAACAAATCCTTCTCTTTTGTTAAAGGAAGGGGATATGGTTTCTGTTCGGGGATTTGGGCGGTTCCGCCTGCTTTCCATCGGCGGAAAAAACAAAAAGGACAGAACCGGCATAGAGGTAGGCGTATATATTTAAGGAGGTTTTTTTGTGGTTACACCCAATGATATTGCAACAAAGGATTTCAAAAAAGTAGCTGTTGGTTATTCTCCCGAAGAAGTAGATACCTTTTTGGACGATATTTACGAAGATTACGAAAAACTGTATAACGAAAGTATGCAGTCCAAAACAAAAACAGAAGTGGTTCAGGAAGATACAGATCGCCTGCGCAATCTGGAAAAAACACTGGAACGCACATTGAGCCTGGCAGAAGCTGCTGCGGAAGAAACCAAAGAAGCTGCAAAGGCGGAAGCGGAACAGATCATTGATAAGGCAAAGCTGGAACGTGATGAAATCCTCTCTGCTGCAAGAACAAAGGTGTACGAACTGGAACAGGAGATTGCTGCACTGCAGAATCGTTATGAACTCATGCGTGCCCGCGTGAAACTGCTGCTGTATGCAGAAATCGAACTGTTGGATAAAAACGAAATCCTGGCAGAAAAAGATGCTGCCAAAGCAGCTGATAAAGAAGCTGCACACAAAGAAGCAACTCATAAATAAGTATGGAATGAAAACGGCTGTAACGAGGTGCCTGCGATGCGGGTGCCTTGCTGCGGCTGCTTTTGTTATGTAGAAATGAAAAAAACGGGAACATTTTTCCCGGAAAGGCAGGAAGATTTGAAATGTGGATCATAGCTATCATTGCAGCGGCGGTATTGGTGGGGATCGACCAGCTGACGAAATATCTGGCTTTGGTGAACCTGAAGCCCATCGGCTCTACCACTGTGGTGGATGGATTTCTGGATCTGACCTTTGTGGAAAACCGAGGGGTAGCCTTTGGTATGTTTTCCGGTAAGAAATGGTTTATTCTGCTGCTGACACTTTGTATTGTGGCTTTTCTGGTTTATTATTTTGTGAAAATGCCCCGTACCAGAGAATATCAGTGGGTACGCTGTGCCATGGTACTGGTTTTGGCTGGTGCCGTAGGCAATATGATTGACCGTGTATTCCGTGGATATGTGGTTGACTTTTTTGAATTTACATTCTTCAGCTGGCCCGTATTCAATGTAGCTGATATTTATGTTGTGGTGGGTGTCATTGTTTTGGCAGCACTCATTTTGTTTGTCATCAAAGAAGAACCCAAGTTAGAAAAGAAAAAGGACGAGAAATGATGGAATATTTTACATTTGCGGCAGAAAAAGAAGACGTTGGCACCAGATTGGATGTGTTTTTGGCGGAAAATATGGAAGACCTTTCCCGCAGTGCTGTACAGAAACTGGTGGAAGGGGGACACATCCAGCTCAATGGCGGCAGCGTGAAATCCAATTATAAATTGCGTGAAAAAGACGTTATTGATGTGGAAGTGCCGGAAGCAAAGGAAATTGAAATTTTGCCGGAGGATATTCCCCTGGATATTCTTTATGAAGATGCTGACGTGATTGTGGTCAATAAACCTCAGGGGATGGTTGTTCATCCTGCACCGGGGCATTATACAGGCACATTGGTCAATGCTTTGATGTATCACTGCGGCAGCGAACTTTCCGGCATTAATGGGGAAAAACGCCCCGGCATTGTGCACCGCATCGACAGAGATACCTCCGGGGTATTGATGGTAGCAAAAAACAACGCTGCTCATCAGGCTTTGGCGGCACAGTTGGCAGAGCACAGCATCACAAGAAAATATAACGCCATTGTATTCAATGGTTTTAAAGAAGATGAGGGTACCGTTGACCAGCCCATTGGCAGAAATCCTTTGGATCGCAAAAAGATGGCGGTAACTCAGAAACATAGCCGCCATGCAGTGACCCATTATCGGGTATTGCAGCGGATGGGAAATTTTACCCTTATCGAAGCACAGCTGGAAACAGGCAGAACCCATCAGATTCGTGTACATATGACATATATCGGACATCCCTTGCTGGGGGATCTGGTGTATGGACCTAAGAAACAGCCCTTTGCTTTGCAGGGACAGGTATTGCATGCAAGGGTGCTGGGATTTGTGCATCCTACAACAGGAGAGTACATGGAATTTGAGGCGCCCCTTCCAGAATATTTTCAGAAATTGATGGAACGTTTGGAGGGCTGACAGGAGGCGAAACAAATGGCATTACATCGGAAAGACTTTTTCGGACTGCGGGATTTAACGGCAGATGATATCCGGTATATCCTCAGTACAGCAGAAACCATGAAATATATTTTGAACCAGAAGAATAAGAAGGTACCCCATTTGCAGGGGAAGTCTGTCATCATTTTGTTCTATGAACAGAGTGCCCGTGCGAAGCTGTCCTATGAACTGGCGGCACAGCATTTGAGCGCCAATGTGGTAGATATGACCAATTCCGCCCATTCCATGGAACGGGAAAGTTTGCAGGATATGGGTCAGCTGGTAGACCAGATGGGTGCAGACTTTATCATTCTGCGTCATCCCATGGCAGGGGCAGCCCGCTTGCTGGCAGGGTGCGTTGAGGCATCTGTTATCAATGCTGGGGATGGTTACAACGAAAATCCCGGACAGTCTTTACTGGATTTACTGACCATCAAAGAACGCAAAGGCAGTTTTGAAGGTCTGAAAGTTGCTATCATTGGGGATTTGCTCCATAGTCGTGTGGCAAAAAGCAATATCTGGGGATTGACAAAGTTGGGAGCTGAAGTCTGTGTATCCGGGCCTCCGACGCTTCTTTTGCCAGGTATCGAAAAATTCGGTGTACAGGTGCATTATGATGTGCGGGAAGCCGTGAACCAAGCAGATGTTATCCTGACAACCCGTATGCGTATGGAAGCTCAGGACAAAACATTCCTGCCTTCTCTGGATGAATATAAGCGGTTTTTCCGTATTGACCATAATCTGCTGCGTTATGCCAAAGAAGATGCCATTGTCATGCATCCCGGTCCCATTCAGCGCGGTATTGAGATTTCTGACGGTGTCATCGACAGCCCTCAGTGCATCATCAATGACCAGATTGCCAACAGCGTAGCGGTGCGTATGGCAATGTTCTATATTCTGTCACAGATGGGAGGCGCTCTGGCATGAAAACCATTCTGAAAAACTGTAAACTCATTACACCGCCTTATTCCGAAGAAAAACTGTATGATATTTTCATCGAAGGCGGTCTCATTGCGGATATTGGCGAGAATCTTCATGTGGAAGACGAAAGAGAACTGGATTTGGACGGTCATGTGGTATTGCCTGGTTTTATTGATATGCATTGTAATATCTGTGAACCTGGGTTTGAAAACATCGAAGATATTTCCACTGTTTCCCGCAGTGCGGCAAGGGGCGGCTTTACATCCATTACCTGTGAACCCAATACAAAACCAGTGATTGATAATAAAACCGTCGTGGAATACATCATTTCCAAATCCAAAGCACAGGCATCTGTGAATATTTATCCTTATGGCAGTATGTCCATGGGATGCGAAGGAACAGCCATCGCGGAAATCGGTGAAATGTATGAAGCTGGCGTGGTTGCCATTTCAGATGGCGACGAGTTTATTGATAGTGCGGCACTGATGCGGAATGTTATGCGTTACAGCCGTATGTTTGACTTGCCCATTATGACCCATTGTGAAGACCGGAGCCTTTCTGGCAAAGGTGTCATGAATGAAGGCTATACAGCAAGTTGTCTGGGCTTGTCCGGTATGCCAAGAGAAGCAGAAGAACTTCAGGTAGCAAGAAATATTTTGCTGGCAGAGATTACTGGTGCCAGATTGCATATTGCCCATGTGAGCACAGGCGGTTCTGTGCGCATGGTTAGGGACGCGAAAAAACGTGGCTTGCAGGTGACTTGTGAAACATGCCCTCATTATTTTGCGCTGACAGAAGAGGCAGTGGAAGATTACAATACTTTCGCGAAAGTCAATCCGCCTTTGAGAACACAAGAGGATGTGGAAGCTATTCTGGAAGGCATTGCTGACGGCACCATTGATGCCATTGCTTCTGGACACAGTCCCACAAGCCGTACAGACAAAGACAAAGAATTCGGCAATGCGGCATACGGCATTTCTGCGCTGGAAACAGCTTTTCCCATCAGTTTTACAAAACTGGTGGAAACAGGCATCATTTCTTTGGCACGTCTGGTGGAATTGATGTCCAAAAAACCGGCAGAAATTTTGAAACTGGAACAGAAAGGCGAGATTGCCGTTGGCAAAGATGCCGATTTGATTGTTATTGAAACAAAAGGCACCCAGATTATCGAACCGGAGCTTTTTGCGTCAAAAGCAAAATTTTCGCCTTTTGCCGGTCAGGAAGTCAAAGGCAGAGTGGTTTATACCATCGTTGGCGGAAAAATTGTATCGTAAGGCTTTTGTGTAAGAAAGCCAAAAACGAGGTGTAACATGTATTTAAAAAGATTGGATTTACAGGGTTTTAAATCTTTCCCTGAAAAAGTCAAACTGGAATTTAATCCGGGCATTACGGCAGTGGTAGGCCCCAACGGCAGCGGCAAGAGCAATGTTTCTGACGCTGTTCGTTGGGTGCTTGGAGAACAGCGTGCAAAAAGCCTTCGTGGGGATAAAATGGAGGATGTTATTTTTGCCGGTACCGAAAGCCGAAAACCCCAAGGGTTTGCGGAAGTGACCATTGTCATTGACAATCAGGATGGGCGTATGCCTGTGGAGTTTACGGAAGTACAGGTAACTCGTCGGGTGTTTCGTTCTGGTGAAAGTGAATACCGTATCAACGGCGCTGCATGTCGTCTGAAAGACATTCAGGAATTGTTTATGGATACAGGTGTCGGCAGAGAAGGCTATTCCATCGTTGGGCAGGGCAGAATTGATGAGATTCTTAATGCCAAAGGGGAAGAACGCCGACGGATTTTCGAGGAAGCCACAGGGATTGTCAAGTATAAGACCCGTAAAATAGAAGCAACAAATAAACTGGAAAAAGAACAGCAGAACCTGCTCCGTGTGGAAGATATCATTTCGGAGCTGGAGGGACAGCTTGCGCCGTTGGAAGAACAGAGCGAAACGGCAAGACAGTTCCTTTCTCTGCGAGAACAGCTGAAACAGGCGGAAATTGCCATGTTCTGCACAGAAGCGGAACAGATGGAGCAGGAGTTTGACCGCTTGACAGAACAGATGGCGTTGGCTGCGGAACAGCAGGCAGCAGCACAGGAAGAAGGCAATGCTGCGAAAGCGCGGATTGCCGAAAAGAAACAACAGAATGAAGAAAAAAATGCTGCTTTACAGACATTGAACGATACCATTGCTCAGGTAAAGGCAGATATCGAAAAAACAGAAGGTCGTATCCGTCTGGCGGAAGAACAGAGCCAGAACGACGCTGCAAACCTGACCCGTATGGAAAAAGAAGTTGCTGCCAAAGAGAAACAGCAGGCGGAAAAACAGCAGGAAACAGAAGTTTGCCGCAGCCGTATTACAGCGCTGAAAATGACCATGGATCGGGAACAGGAACAGCTGGATACCCTAGAAGCATCTTATGAAAGCTTGAGCAGCACCTTGCAGCAGCACGAGAGCCGTGCGGAAAGCTTTAAGGATGAAATCTTTGAGCAGATTCGTATTGGTACAGAAGCCAAAGGGGAAATTGCTAAGCGAGAAGCCATGATGGAGCAGTTTTCCAGCAGAAAAGAACAGCTGGAAACAGAAATTGCCCATACCCAGAGCCGTTTGGAGCATCAGGAAGTCCATCAGAAAGTGCTGGAGAAAAAAGCGCAGGAACAGCAGGAAACAGCAGAGTTTCTGGAACAGGAACTGGATGCACTGGAACAGGACAGCCGCCATGCGTCAGAAACCAAAGCCAAAGCAGAACGCGCCCTGGCGCAGCAGGAAAGAGTGGTTTCTGAGAAAAAATCCCGTTTGCGACTGCTGTCTGAATTGGAGCGAGAGCATGAAGGCTTTTACAACAGCGTCAAAAGCCTCTTGAATCTGCCAGATCAGAAAGAGCGGGGCATCTGCGGTGCTGTTGGGCAGCTTTTGCAGGTGGAAGAAGCCTATGAAACCGCCATTGAAGCGGCATTGGGCGGCGCCATGCAGAATGTTGTCACCAAGACAGAAGAAGATGCCAAAAACGCCATCCAGTATTTGAAACAGCGGCGTTTGGGTCGTGCTACCTTCTTGCCTATCACAGCGGTGAAAGGCAGAGGACTGGAAGGACGTCCTGCCATTTTGGAAGAACGGGGCGTCATTGGCACAGCAGATACGCTGGTGACCTTTGCGGAAGAATACCGCGGGATCATGACGTATCTGCTGGGAAGAATCCTCATTGTGGAAAATCTGGATGAGGCAGTCAGACTGGCAAAGAAATATCGCCATCAGTATAAGATGGTAACCCTGGAAGGGGATATTATGAATCCCGGCGGTGCCATGACTGGTGGTTCTCAGGCAAAGAAAACAACCAATATCTTTGGCAGAACCAGAGAAATCCATACCTTACAGCAAGAATTGGAAGACGCAGGCAAACAGACCGCGTCTCTGGAAGAAGCTTTGCAGCTTGCGGAAGAAGATTTGCAGGAAATCGCAGAGCAGATTATGGAAAAGAAATTGGAACTGCAAAAACTGACTGTGACCATCCAGACAGGCAAGGGCGAAATGGCGAAAATGGAAAGCGAAATTGCGGAAACCAATTCCCGTTTGAAATTGCTGGAACTGGAAGAAAGACAGCTGGCAGACCAGCTGTCAAGAGCAGAAGGGGATATTGCAAAGAGCAAAGAAACTTTGGCACAGAGTGAAGCTGCCATGGCAGAAGCAAATGAATCCTTGTCCGCTTTCCAGGAAAATCTGGCAGAGGAAAAAGAACAGCGAGATCACCTGATGGAAGAAATCACCCAGGTGAAAATTCGTATTTCCAATAGCGGACAGCAGATTTATGCCGCAGAAGAAACGGTATTACGTTTGCAGCAGGAAGCGGAAACACTGCAAAAAGAAACCCGTCAGCTGCACCAGCAAATGGAGCTTTTGAGAGAAAGTGGCGACAAACGGGGAGAAACCCAGGAAGCCCTTCACGCGGAACGAGAAAAACTGGAGCAGCAGGAAGAAACCTTGCGTCAGCAGTTGGAGGAAACCAATGCTCTCATTGCTTCCCTAACAGCAGATACTGCTGAACTGGAGGAAGCTGTGCAGACAGCAGCTGATACAGCCGCCAAGTTGGAAAACGAACTGTTCCGTATCGAAACGAAGCAGGAAAAGATCAATGAAGAAAAACAGCGCATCTTTGACCGCATGTGGGAAGAATATGAAATCACCATTGGTGCGGCAAAAGAAGCGTCGAAAGAAGAAAAACGCCCTTATGGGGAATTGAAGCGCTTATCCAAAGAATGGAAAAATGATATGCGTGCCCTTGGCAATGTCAATGTAGGCGCCATCGACCAATATCGGGAAGTGAAGGAGCGTTTTGACTTTTTGACAAATCAGCGGGCAGATATTCTGGAAGCGGAAGAAAAACTCCGCCAGATTATCGCCGAGCTGACAGAGCTCATGGAAAAACAGTTCCGGGAACAGTTTGCTGTGATTTCCAAGAACTTCAGCGAAGTTTTTCAGGAAATGTTCGGCGGCGGGAAAGCCTATTTGAAACTTTCTGACGATGCCAACGCTTTGGAATCATCCATTGATATTGTGGCACAGCCGCCCGGCAAAAGCTTGCAGAATATGCAGCTCCTTTCCGGTGGGGAACGTGCGTTGACAGCCATCGCCATTTTGTTTTCCATTTTGAAAATGAAGCCGTCACCTTTCTGTATTCTGGACGAAATCGAGGCGGCGCTGGACGATGCCAATGTCAGACGCTATGCCCAGTATTTGACACGGTTTTCCAAGGAAACCCAGTTCATTGTCATTACCCATCGTAAGGGTACCATGGAATATGCTGATGTCATGTACGGTGTCACCATGCAGGAAAAAGGTGTTTCAAAATTGATTTCTGTGGACTTTTCTAAGGCACAGGAAGATGTAGTTTAATTTGAGGTGAAAATATGGGATTTTTTGATTTTTTGAAGAAAAAACCGCAGGAACAGCCTGTGGTGGAGCAGACAGAAGAAAAAGATGTTGTGGAGATTGCTGGTATTGAGGTGAACACCACTCCGGAAAAAGAAGAAGACATTGTGCTGAATGTCAATGAAAATCTGGGAACTACCACAGCCATCAATCAGGCAGTCCATGAAGTCATGGACGAGGAAGAAATTGAGTTCCACGAAAAAGCTGGTGGCACACTATATCAGGAAAATGATGATATTGCCGCAGCGGAAGAAGAACCCGAAGTGGAAATCGAACTGACTACAGAAGAAACCGTTGTGCCGGAAGATGCGGAAGCCTTTACAGAAGAACTGACAGAGCTGGTGGAAGAAGGTCTGGAAGCGGCAGCGGAAAGCGAAAGAGAATTGCAGGTGGAAACTGCTGAAGAAAAATTCGTGGAAGAAACGGACGCGGAAGGACAGCAGTTTGTGGAAGAACTGGTTGATTTTGTGGCAGAAGAATTGGAAGCGGAACAGGAAGAAGAAATTGTGGAAGAAACAGCAGCAGCTGAACTTGAAGCTGTTCCCGAAGAAGCACCAGCTCCCGTGAAAGAGAAAAAAGGCTTTTTTGCCCGTCTGAAAGAAGGTCTGGATAAAACCAGAAAGAACATTCTGGGCGGCGTAGATACCGTTCTGGGCAGCTTTACGAAGATTGACGAGGATTTGTTTGAAGAACTAGAAGAAGCTCTCATTATGGCGGATATGGGCGTGCAGACTACCATGGATATCGTAGAAAATCTGCGTCAGCGCGTGAAAAAAGAACGTGCTACAGACCCCGCGGTCATCAAAGATATGCTTATTGATGAAATCACTGCCATTTTGCAGGATGGGGTAGAGGAAGAAGAAAATCTGCCTTCTCCTACAGTGATGCTGGTGATCGGTGTCAACGGCGTTGGTAAGACCACAACCATCGGGAAACTTTCCCATAACTTCAAAAACGAAGGCAAGTCTGTATTGCTGGCGGCAGCAGATACATTCCGTGCAGCAGCTATTGACCAGCTGGAAGTTTGGGGACAGCGTGCTGGTATTGAAGTCATCAAACACGAAGAAAACGCAGACCCTGCGGCTGTTGTGTTTGATGCAGTTCATGCGGCAAGAAACCGTAAGACAGACCTGCTCATCTGCGATACAGCGGGACGTCTCCATAACAAAAAGAACCTTATGGAAGAATTGCGGAAAATCTCCCGTGTCATTGAACGGGAATACCCTGCGGCACATAAAGAAACTTATCTGGTGCTGGATGCAACTACTGGACAGAATGCTTTGCAGCAGGCAAAAGTATTCATGGAAGTGGCAGATATTACAGGCATCATTCTGACAAAACTGGATGGTACCGCAAAGGGTGGTATCGTTGTTGCCATTAAGAGTGAACTGAAAATTCCTGTACGCTATATCGGCGTTGGGGAAGGCATCGAAGATTTGCAGAAATTCCACGCAGAAGATTTTGCCAAAGCTTTGTTTGGTGAAGAAGCATAAGAGAGGACAGAAAAATGGAAGAAAAGAAATTACAGAATGAAGAAACAACGGTGGTACGCCATCAGGAACCCAAAAAGAATGAAAAACAGCGTCCTGTCCATACCACACCTTATAGTCAGGAAATCCAGAAGCATATGAACAAATGCTTCCCCGGACGCACAGAACGGGTTTTCTTTGATAAACTGAACGATTACTTGCAGATAGATATTCATATTCTGGAAGCGCCTACAAAACAGGACTTCCATGTGCTTTATACCGTTGGTATGAGCGCATTGCCTATGCAGCTGCCTGATGAATTTTATCCCGATTATCAGATGCTGGAGAGGGCAGAACTCATCGCCTTGCTGCCTGCGGAATGGCAGCTGCCTGAACCTGCGGAAGGAGAAACATATAACAATACCTTCTGGTGGCCTGTGGACCTGCTGCAGTATCTGGCAAGATTCCCTCATGAATACAAAAGCTGGCTGGGCTGGGGACATACCATTCCCAACTCCGATAAATATGTGTCTTATGACGAAGCAAGCACAAAATTGTGCGGTGTTATGATTTCCGCATTGAATGAAGCCATCAGTATGTTCCATGCGAAAGATGGCACCCTCATCAATCTGTATGCGCTGCTGCCTCTGTATAAGGAAGAAATCGACTTCAAACAGCAGGAAGGCGGCGAAGCACTGCTCCAGAAAATGGTGGGCATCAATGGCTTTGGTATGATTATTTTCCCTGACAGACCCAATGTATGTCTGGAAGAAGGGGAAAAAGACGAAACTGAAAAAGAATCCTAAGATATCAAAAAAACCTCCTGTGTATACAGGAGGTTTTTTATTGGTGAATCCAATAAAAACCCCCGGCTATGCCGGGGGAATCAGTGAGCTTC
>ENA-ORUM01001686-ORUM01001686.1-human-gut-metagenome-genome-assembly--contig:-NODE-1686-length-16345-cov-3.001289_pt1 | contig 16345 bp, 17 predicted proteins | sample MGYA00242083_ERZ509217 | MGnify/ENA primary metagenome ERZ509217 (study PRJEB26280, sample SAMEA2338831) | human gut metagenome | biome: human gut; feature: human-associated habitat; material: faeces... | reverse complement strand
GGACAAAAATGAAACTGCGGGCTCGCGGTTTCGAAATAGTTTGCGGTTTTGTCCCAGGATTTGTTACAAGCGCCTACGCGAAGTCACGCCGCGGGATTCGGCGGAAAGATGGCGAAGGCCGACGACCAAACTAGAACCAACTGGAATGACGCCACAGCAAACGTGCGTGAAAGAGTGGGAATAGATAAAAAACGTGCATCATACGTGCATGACAACCTAGATAGCACCCATGGCGCACTGCATCATGGGTGCTATCTTTGTGTATGGGAGGGGGTCAAGGCGTATTCCAGTCGCCACGTGACGGATTTCCGTCATGTCATGACGAATCCTCAGAAAATCCCGCCTCCCGCACGTACAATTCCATGCAACGAACTCATAAGGCAAGGAGGTCCGCATGGAGACGGTCAACGTCACCGTACGCATGGAAAGGCGGACGAGAGACGACGCGGCGAAGCTCTTCTCGGAGCTCGGCGTCAGTACCACCCAGGCGATCAACATGTTCCTCAAGCAGGCAGTGAGGGAGCAGAGGATTCCCTTCGAGGTCGCCGCCAGGCCGGCCGTGGGCCATCGAGCCGAGAGCCTGGAAGAGTCGAACCCGCTTACCGCATCGGCCGCCGCGCCCTCGGAGCCCTTTCACCCCTAAGCGGTTAAGGCTTTGCAAGCAGGATTCATGTGTTATAATCCAAAACTAGTTAGCCCCGGTACGACCGCTGATTCAAGTCGCCGGGGCTCAATTATTTTCTGAGGAAAGGTCTCCCATGCCGAACGCTCCGAAGATAGACCGGGCGCACGTCATATCGTGGCTTTCCGAACCGCGATATAACAAATACCTAGAAGTGACGCGAGGCGATGACGCCGTCGCCCTCGACCTCTACCTCTGGAACATCGGCCTTGCGCAGGCCGTCTTGAAAGACGTCTCGTTCTTCGAGGTCGCCCTCAGGAACGCGTACGACAGGGCGATATCCTCCGCTTGGAGCGGGTCCGACCACTGGCTGTTCGACGACGCCTCTCCCGTAAGGCGCCCGATCCTCAGGACGAATAAGCGCGGACAGGTCAACGACGCCAACCGGCTGAACAGGAACTCGATAGACCACCTGAGAAACGGCCTTCGCGAGAACGCGACCGCAGACGACATCGTCTCGAACCTCACGCTGGGCTTCTGGGCCCACATGACGGACCGCAGCCATGAACGCGACTTGTGGATCCCAATCATCCATAAGGCATGGCCAAAGGGAGCAGACCGAAACGACGTCAATGAACGGATAGCGGGAATCAACAAGATCCGCAATCGCGCCGCTCACCACGAGCACCTCTTCGCGCATGCGGGATGCGGATGCGGGACTTTGCGATCGTGCCGAGACGCCGCTTTGCTGTTCGCTCAGCTTGAGCCAATTGCACACAGTTATGTTTACAAAGGGAATATCAATAGATGCTCGGTCGATAACTACCTGGAGGAGCACCCGGCTCCTTGCGACGTTGCGGTCTGAGGAAACCACGCGCGGTAGACCCCGTCGGAATCACCCCGCTTCAAACCACCCGCTACGAATCCCAGCGGAAATCTGGGAGTGATTGAAGAAGCGACCTGCGGTTACGCGAATCAATTGAGTCATTCCCGAAATCGCGAACCAAGGGCCTGATTCGCCCAAACTGCGCACGAATCAGCCCTTAGGCGGTACGACGCGACACGGATTGGCGGAACCCGTACTGGATTAGTCACTGAGCGGGAATAGCGGGAACTGGCTTCTGAACTCCGCCAGGGCGCGTCGCATGAAGCGCGCTAAGACCATGCTCGTCGGGTGTTGCTCCGTTGCGCAGGTACGACACGCCTAGGCTGGACGCGCTGCTCAACGTTTTCCCAAGCAATCAAACGGTCTACAGGACGTCTCTCCCATTGAATGGCGCAATTCAAATCCGCAATAGCAAAGGATGCGAGGCCGTGCAATCATGCAGGCCCGCGCCATGCCTCGCGGTATCGCCATTTTAGCGATCTGATTGCGCTGTAGTCCGTTTTGGAAGGTCCACGAGCATCACGGTTCCGTTCTCGGAACTTGATTCGACTTCCGCGGAGCCGCCATGAAGCGTCGTAATCTCCCAAACGAGCGCCAATCCAAGCCCCGCGCCGCCGTATGCTCTGCTGCGGGATTTGTCGACGCGAAAGAACGGCTGGAAGATGCTCTCACGGTACTCCTTGGGTATTCCCTGGCCCTGGTCCTCAACTCTCAGGAACACGTGGCTGTCGTTGTCGCGGATGGAGACGTTAACAGTCGAGCCAGGGCGGCTGTAACGGATGGCATTTTCGACCAGGTTAAACACCAGCCGATAGAGGAGCGTGTCGCTTCCGATTATCAGAGCGCCTCCACTGCAATTGAGGGCGATGTCTTTATGCTCGGCAAGCGGAGCGAGGTCGGTGAGGACTTCTTCGGACAGGGGGCCAAGCTCAATATCGTCCTCGCAGGGAACGCTGCGGAGCTCGCTCATCTCAAGCAGCACCTTGGTCATTCGCGACATCCGCTCGGTTTGTTCTTGCAACAAGCCGAGCAGCTCGGCTGTTTCGGGTTGCGATGCGGGGTGTTCGGAGACAAACAGTTCGATCTGCGCTTGCATAAGGGCGAGCGGGGTGCGCAGCTCGTGTGCGGCGTTGCCGGTAAACTGACGTTGTGCAGAGAACCCTTCGCCAAGACGGGCGACCATGTCGTTGAAGGAGGCGCTGCATCGTTGCAGCTCGGCGGGCACATCCTCGCTGAGTCTGATTTCGCTTAGGTTGTCAGGCTGCACGCGCTCTGCCTGGGCGGCAAAATCCCTCAGCGGCTTGAGCGCGCGGCCGCTCACAAAGTATGCCAGCACGCCGCCAAGCAGCGTGACTCCAGCCGTGATGCACCATGCTGTCGCGCTAAAAGATTCCTGTGCGTCGTTTACGACGATCGTGACCTCGTCATCGAGGTCTGCTTTTGTCGGGTCAAACGCCTGGGGCGAATCCACGCCGGCAGCGTTTAAGGCCGAGATGTCGCTGCCGATGGCATCCATGTAGCGCATGCCCGTATAGCCGACCAGGCAGTTCGTCAGCACGCACGCCGCACATGTGAGCAGCGCCGTCATGATCGTTATGCGCCATTGAAGCGAAAGCCTTTTCATTCGCCATCCTCCATAACGTAGCCCTCTCCAATCCGATTGCGAATCGGGTCGCATCCCAAAGCGCTGCGCAACTTTTTCCGGAGCGACGAGATGTGAACGCGGGTTGCGTTGCTGAAGCTGTTCACGGTGCTGTCCCAAACGTGCTCGATAAGCTCCTCTTGGCTTACCGGTCGACCCTGATTAAGCATCAGGTATTCCAAGATTCCCGTTTCCTTGCGTGTAAGAGATAGAGCCTCGCTGTCCACGGAGGCGATGCGCGCCTTAGTGTCGAAGCTGAGCTTTCCGCAGGTTAATACTATGTCGCTTTGCGCAAAGCGCCTGAGGGTAAGGCTGCGGATCCTTGCCGCAAGCTCGTCCAGATGAAACGGCTTGGTAAGGTAATCGTTGGCGCCGGCATCGAGTCCGGCGACTTTGTCGGATACTTCGCCACGCGCGGACAGAATCAGAACCTTGGTCTCGCAGTCGGTCTTCCTAAGTTCCCTGAGCACGGTCATGCCGTCGATACTGGGGAGATTGAGGTCGAGCACCACGAGGTCGAAGACTTCGACGCCCAGCAGGTCGAGCGCCTCCCGTCCGTCATGGCAGCAGTCGACGCTGTATGCCAGGTTTCGCAGGCTGCGTGCGATTGCGTCGCACAGTGCTCGCTCGTCTTCGACGATTAAGATACGCATAACAGTCTCCTTGCACATTCCAAATCGCGCTTAACACGGATTTTATGGTCGATATGTTCCAATGGTCGCGTAACGAAAGGAGTGGTCAGGTTGTTCAAAGCGGTAAAGCCCGTGGTACAGGTCGCTTTGTTGATCGTCGGAATTGCCATGGTGTGTTTTGGCGTTATGCGTGGCGAGGCGGATGCCGTGCTGGCCAAAGCAATTAGGCTGTGCTTGGAGTGTATCGGAATTGGATAAAAGAGAAAACACTGCGTCGCATATTTTAGCCCGATTTCGCGGATCCATTCAGGCGGCGGCGACGCTCGTCACCAACATCCACCTGCCAAACTTCGCCAAAGGCAGCATCTATCAAGGCGCGGAAAAAACAGTCTGCGTACCTGGGCTTAACTGCTATTCGTGCCCTGCGGCTGCGGGCGCATGTCCTATCGGTGCATTTCAGTCGGTGGTGGGCTCGTCCAAGTTCAACTTTTCTTACTACGTTACCGGTACGCTCATTTTGCTCGGCGTGCTGCTGGGACGCTTTGTATGCGGCTTTCTGTGCCCGTTCGGCTGGCTGCAGGAGCTGCTTCACAAGATTCCCAGCAAAAAGCTTTCGACAAAAGGGCTCAAGGCGCTTACGTATATCAAATACTTTGTGCTGCTGTTTACCGTGGTGGTGCTGCCCGCGCTGGTGGTCAACGATGTGGGGATGGGCGACCCGTTCTTTTGCAAGTATATCTGTCCGCAGGGCGTGCTCGAGGGCGCCATTCCGCTGGCAATCACTAATGAGGGCATCCGATCTGCACTGGGCCAGCTCTTCACCTGGAAGCTTGTCGTTCTCGTTGCCGTGGTGGTGCTGAGCGTTTTGTTCTACCGCCCCTTCTGCAAGTGGATTTGCCCGCTGGGGGCATTCTATGGGCTCATGAACAAGGTGTCCTTGCTGGGAATTCGAGTCGACGCATGCAAATGCATCTCGTGCGGCACATGCTCGAAGGTTTGCCAGATGGACGTCGATGCGACCCGCGCGCCCAACCATGCCGAGTGCATCCGTTGCGGCAAGTGCATCGGAGCCTGTCCTGTCGATGCCATCAGCTATCGCTACGGCCTGGATGTGTCGGCAGAAAAGCTCCCCCTGACCGCCGATAAAAAGTAAAACAAGCTTCGACAAAACGGAGGAATGACCATGAAGCTTTCTAAGATTGCGGCCCTGTTTATGGTGTCGGTACTGGCCTTGTGTCTTGTGGCGTGCTCGGCGCCCGGTGGCAACGCGAGCGAATCTGCGAGCTCCGATCCTAAGATCGCGGAGCTCATTGCACAAGAGCCGGCCAACGCCGACGAAGCAGCCGAACTGTACGCGAAACTCATGCAAAAGGAGAACGATATCCTTTCAAGCGATAGCGCGCTGTGGGAAAAGGTGTTTCTTGCCGCCAACAAGGATATGCCGATGATCGAGGATGGCGGCAATTACGGCGATTTCCTGCTCAAGACCATCGATGGCGCTAAGGATGAGTTTACGGCGGATGAGCTTAAAACGCTCAAGGCCGGCGCGCAACAGATCAAGGAGATCGAGGACAAGCTCGAGAGCCTGGAGAAGGAGTTCCCCGGCTGTGGAACCACGCCGAGCGCAGGCGAGAGCGTCGACGCTTCGACCGCGGGCATGACGGCTGGCACCAATGCTTCGAGCGAGGCGACGAAGTTCCCCAGCTTTACGGGCAAGGACCTGGACGGCAACGACGTGAGCAGCGACGAGCTGTTCTCTAAGAACAAGGTCACCGTCATGAACTTTTGGTTTACCACTTGCAAGCCGTGCGTGGGCGAGCTGGGCGATCTGGAGCAGCTGAACAAAGAGCTTGCCGAGAAGGGCGGTCAGGTCGTGGGCGTCAATTCCTTTACGCTCGATGGCAACAAGGACGAGATTGCAGATGCTAAGGATGTACTGAACAAGAAAGGCGTGACGTACAAGAACATCTGGTTCAAGTCTGACAGCGAGGCTGGCAAGTTCACGTCAAACCTGTTCTCGTTCCCGACCACCTACGTTATCGACCAGAACGGCAACATCGTAGGGGAGCCCATCGTGGGCGCCATCAGCTCCGCCGAGCAGCGCGCGGCGCTTGATAAACTCATCGATCAGGCGATTGCGAATAGCGAGCAGTAAAAATAGCGTTAAGCATGGCGAGGGTCGTGTGTCGCTGTGCGAAGTAGTCCGTTGCTCTGTAAGATAGGCTCTACCGTAAAGAGGTCCCGTTCGAGTTATTTGCCTCGCTCCGCCAGACCTGGCTGTATCGCCTCTAGGCTTTCACCGGGGCCGCGCCCTTCTCAAAGGTATTATCTCAAGCAATAGGAGAGGATTTGCAGATACCGCACTGCCCTGCCCTGTCCTTTCCTTGGCAAGGGCAGCGTGATCCTACGCAAAGAATTTCTAGTAAAGCCGTGACCTACCGTGATCCACGAAAACGCCTCTGATAACCCAAAAAACCGTGACCAAAATTTGACCCCATGGATTCGCGGCAATTTTTGAGACTGGATGTAAATGGGACGAACTGGAGCAAACTGCGGCAAACTGGAACAAACTGGAGAGAGCTTTTTACTATTGAGTGGGAGTGACCCTAGACTAATTTTGCAAAGCCACCTGCAATGATTCACCATGGCTCATGAAGTTCCATTGAGGGCCATAGCGAATCAAGCCACTTGCAAAACATGAGAATGATTCCACTCCGGAAGCATATGCTTCCGGGGTATTTTATGCCTTTGAACAGGTATTTTGATTCGTCGTCATTCTACGGATTCGGCATTCATCACACCCTATGGCGACCATGCGACAGCATGGCGAAAAAGAGACAATCGCCAAACCACCTGCGACGAGTGTTTTGGCGATTGTCGCGCTGTTCGAAGGTGATTCGAATCAATCGCGAATCACTGGGCAAAAGAAAACTGCCCTGCCTTCGTCTTTTCCGTATCCGATAATAAATCGACGCAACGTCTCTATCAAATGTTCAGCGATTCGACCCAGTCTTCAACCATACCATCTTGCGGGTTTTCGCCAAAACGCTGACCATCAAGCCACTCACCCGAACCGGCAAGCTGCTCAAGCGTCTGACGGGTTGAGCCCATCGATGACGAGGTCGAGGTGCAAAACGGGATAACCGTCTTACGCACGAAGTCATTGTCGCGCACGAAACGGTTAACTGGCCATGCAGCCATCTGCCACCAGACGGGATAACCAACGAACACCGTTTCGTATTCCTCAAACGCGTCGGGTGTGACCTGAGACAGCACAATGTCGCGCAGGCTTTGATCGTCGTGTTCGCGCGTCACGCGGCTGTTGTCGTCACGCCAATCCAAATCGGCGTCCGAATAGGGATTCTCGGGCGTGATCTCGAAAATGTCACCGCCCGTCGCCGCCGCGATGCGCTCAGCTACAGCACGTGTATGGCCCTGCGCCGAGTAGTACGCCACAAGAACCTTGCCCCCGACGGGTTGCGGTGGCGTGGCGGGGTCGGCCTGCACCGCATGGTTTGCCCCGCTCGATGACCCAACGCCAAGCCCATCTGCCGACTGCGACGCTGCGCCCTCTCCATTCGAAGCGCATGCTGAAAGAAGACCGCCCGTCGTCATAGTCGCACCCGCCAACAGGCCCATCTTCACGAAATCGCGCCGTGCAACAATCCGATTCATCATAAAACCTCCCGTAATTCCTACCAACTCTTCTTCTCCTTGGCACTATCGTGCTGATGCTTGCGCTCCTCGACCATCTTTGCAAACCACTGCACCATAGCGGGGTCGGCATGGCTGAAGAAGCTGGAAGTTTTAGTGTCGAGCGCGGCGATGCGCGCCATCTCCTCGGCGGAAAGCTCGAAGTCGAACACGTCGAGGTTCTGCTCCATGCGCTCACGATGAACCGACTTCGGAATGACCACCACACCGCGTTGCAGGTTCCAACGAAGCATCACCTGCGCCGCGGTCTTGCCATGAGCCTGGCCGATTTCAACCAGCACGGGGTTCTCGAACAACCCGCCGCGACCCTCGCCGAAGGGAGCCCAGGCTTCCGGCACGATGCCGTACTCGGTCTCCCATTTCTGCAGCTCGACATTCTGGTTCAGCGGATGGCGCTCCATTTGATTCACCATCGGCTTCGCTTCGTTGAACTCGCAGAACTCCACCATGCGGTCGACGTAAAAGTTCGAGATGCCGATTGCGCGCACCTTGCCTTCCTGATAGAGCTTCACCATATCGCGCCACGCGCCGAACACATCGCCGAACGGCTGGTGGAGCAGCAGCAAGTCGATGTAGTCGGTCTTCAGCTTGCGCAGCGAATCCTCGACCGACGCGCGCGTGGAGCCCTCGCCGAAATGCTCGATCCACACCTTGGTGGTAAGGAAGATATCGCCGCGGTCGATGCCCGAGGCAGCGATGGCCGAGCCCACCTGCTCTTCGTTGAAATAGCTTTGCGCCGTATCGATATGGCGATACCCTACCTCGAGCGCGTCGCGCACGCAGCGCTCGCACTCGTCTTGCGTCACCTGGTACACGCCGTAGCCCAGCTGGGGCATCTTCACGCCGTTCGAAAGCGTCACGTACATCATGTCGTTTGCCATATTGATTCCTTCCTCGCGTATCGGGAGCGGCGACTCCTTACCACAACCCCCTTGCTTTATTGATCTGATGCTGTTATAACAACCGATAGTTACTAACGGTCAAGCATTGTTATTTGGAACTTGAAGGAATCGTGAAGATGGCGAACGCGAGCGAAAACGAACACGCGCCCAAGCGAGCAAAAGCAACAGGCGACCTGTTCACGATGATGCAAGTATGTCGCGAAGCCGACATGACGTACCAAACGCTGAAGTTCTACTGTAACCAGGGGCTCGTGCCCAACGTGAAACGCGATAAAAACAATCGTCGCGTGTTCGACAAGCGCGACGTCGAATGGGTGAAAAGCCTGATTTGCCTAAAGAGATGCGGCATGAGCATCGAAGAAATGAAGGAATACCTAGCACTATGCCTGCAAGGTGAGACATCGATTCCTCAACGAAAAACGATGCTGGCCGAAAAACGCAGCAGGCTTGTCGAGCAAATTGCCGAATTAGAGGCCAGCGTGGAATACATCGATTGGAAGCAGGGCTTCTACGACGACGTACTGGCAGGCCGCACCGAGTACTTCAGTAACTTGCTGCCCGAAAAATGAGATAGCAACCTTTTAAAACCCACGGGTGCCTTTTCGTACTATGGCTACTGCGGGCTCGATGTCGGAATCGTCGTGACCATGGTTCGACCAATATTTCAACGCAGCTATAGGTCTGCTTGCCAAATAAGCGGCCGTGAGCTGAGCATCTGGGACAAGCGCGGTCTATATCGGAGCCAAACAAAAGCATTGCGGCCAAGGCCGTGATCAGCGCACTGAAAGCGATACCCGGCGTCAACCTTGCAGGAGAGAAGTTATAAACGCCATCGTCGCGGCAGCCATCGTCGCAGCCATTGGCGAAGGCTCGGCGTTTGCCTTCGAGAAGGTGTGTCTGGGCGAAATGAGCGCGAAGGACGTTGATGCGATTCGCGACTTCAAGGAGCAGAAACTGGACAACGAGTTCGTCAGGAAAGTGACGAGATCATTGAAGATTTCGCTGGCAACGATCAGGGTAAGAATTCGCTCTAAGATTTGGCTGGCAACCTGGTTAAAACCCTAGGCCCAAACGCCGGGAAAGCTTCCTCTTAAGTGCATTGGGAGTAATCCTGTTCGTGAGTACGGAATGAGTGCAAACAAATTGGATACTGCGTAGGCAACAGAACATGAAAGAGTAAGTAGAGATACAGTAAGCTGCAGCAGTCCTCGAATTTCCAGTCGAGTGGGAATAGCGGGAACTGGCTTCCGAACTCGCGTTTTGGTGCTGCCGAGTACCGCCTGATGCTGTTTCGGCATCGCCGCAGGGCAAAACCACCGGCGAAATAGTGGGAATAACAGCCCTCGAACCCTCTGGTTCGAGGGCTTTCTTTTTGCATCTCTACCTGGGAAAACGGCTCAATTATTCCCGTGTGCCCCTACTGGGCGGTACGACGGAGCACTGGGCGGTACGAGAATAATCGGGCCCTGCGGGAATAATTCGCAATTCGGGTCCCCCGAGGGGCGATTTCGAGCGGATGAAACTGAGTTGAAACTGCAAGGCGGATTGAAGCCCTCGTCAATCGCATTTGACCAGGTCAACAAACGGGAATATAAAAACTCGAAAATCGGTTTCTGCAGTTTCGACAACCCCGAATACCGCCGAATGACGCAGCGCATCTTGCCGTATTCGGGCATGAAATTATTCCCCGAACAGAGCTCGAGGATCGCGGGCTCGTCCAGTCTTTTCCCGCAAGGGCCGCCTTTGCGACAACGCCGTCACGGAGCCGTTCTCCAAGGCCCTAAAAAGGGAGCTTCCGTTCGATCGCGCACGCGGCGCCCGGATAGAGGCTAGGCAGGAATTATTCAAGTTCATCGAGCTGCATTACAATAGCAGGCGGCCACATTCGTCCCTCGGCAACCTATCGCCCGTGGAATATGAGCGGCAGTGCGATCATTAGCCCGATTCCGAATGTCCTTAAAACAGTCCCAGTCCACGAAGGCGGCGTAAAGGGCGTCAATGGAACCGGGGTTGATTCAGATTCAGGTCTTACGGAGTCCATGAAATCCAGCCTGTTGGGCGATGCCTTGAAGGCCGTCCCTCCAGAGGCGATTGCCTTGGCCGTCATCCTCGCATGAGTGGGAATCTGGGGAGGATTCAAGCTCGCTAAGGGCGAGATCTCCCAGGTCGAGTCCGCCGAAAGCCTCTTCAGGAAGTCCTACTACGCACTAATCGCCGCAGGCGGAGGATGCCTTGGACAGGCGCTGATTCACGTGCCCGTAGTCTGATACATGCTCGGCAGCCTAGCAGGGTTTCTCATCGGGGGAATTTCCTACGAAATCGGATGTACCGTCTTCATCGGACTGTGCGTCGACAAGGGCATGACCTTCTTCGGTTTGGTAGACCAGGACTACACGCTTCCCGATCACGTGCTCAAACGCATCGGCCTTGAAGTGTTCGAATACGAGAGCTTCGCACCCGAAAAGCCTAAACTCGACATCTTTACGCCTAAAGCGCCAGTCCTCGAGACACCGAGCTTCGACCAATTCGAAATCAGCTACCCCCGAAGGAGCCTAATAGCCTTCAATCGGGTCGGTTATATCTAAATTCCCCGTTGGCCGCATAGTTCAAAATCTGAATTCCACCTATCGGTGAACTCCAATGAACCTATCAAACTAGGAAAATCGCAAGATTGGAGGATTCGATGTTTGATAAATACGAAGATTGCCAAAACGGCATTAGCCGCTACGCAATCCTGAGTGCCAGCGCAACGCAACTTCCCAGAATTCTGGAAATCGAAATTGCCGAATACAGGGAAGCGATTGAACGTTGCCTCGAGAACAGCAACGAGCTCGAATCACCATTGAATAGATTGTCTAACATGGGAAGGCTCTTGAACGAGACGCTTTCCAGCTGGAACAGGGAAAACAATTCAGAGGAAACGACGGTGGTCCAGGCCTCGATATATATTGGATCCATACTCGAAGGGTCTTTGCAGTTCTTTCTCCTATGCTTTGAAGAAGATTTCCGCGAGTCGAATTGGAGAATTTGGGAGGATAAGAAAGAAGAGGACTTCGAAGCAATTCGGAATCGCATTAACGGTTTGCTCACCGAACTTGCTGATGAAGGAATCCTTTCCAGCAACCAGCGAAAAAGCCTGAAGAAAGCGCTTTCCGAGGAACTCACGGTCAGGGAAAAAGGCAAAAAGATCGAACGGATTATGCTTGATGAGCTAATAAGGTTTTTCGAAAAATTCAGCATATTGTGGACCAATTTCGAAGTAGGCCATGACAACAGCGAAGAGACTGAATCGAGCGAAGCGCTAATCGAAAGAATGGATAATATCCGAGAGGCAAGAAACGGCATCCATATATTCTCGAAATACGAGACACCCACTCCAGAGGCAGTGGTCAGTCGCGTACGAGATTTGTGCTTGATTCTGAAAGATTTATTGTTCCGCACAAGATGCATAAACGAAGAGACAAGAAGACAGGCATTCCTTGAGTCTCTTTGCGAGATTCCTGGAACAACATACATTGAGATTGATGATAGCTACAGAATAACTTCCATCCGGCATTCGGAGGATGGATGCTAAACCACTGGCGATTATTCTCTGAGGTCGCGCAGGAAGCACTAAGCATCAACCAGCCATTTCCTCCCGCACCTCAAAACCACTTTCAAGTATTCCCGGGGGATAATCGTAAGTGGCTTGAAGGTTGGCGGTGCTAGGAGAGGATTTCGGGCCGCTCCACCTCACCCCGTTTTCCACTGGGACAAAAATCGAAACTCAACTCGGCCGAGTTTCGCTTGAGTTTCGGTTTTTGTCCCAGCGTTGTCCCAGTACTGTGTCGCAGCATATCGCAACAGGTCGCTATGTTCGGATGACTGCAAACTAGGTAAAATGAGTGAACAGAGTAGAAAACACAGTGCATAGAGTGGAAATAGAACATAAGCCCGATGCAATAATATAATGCCCTATGGTAGGCACGGTTTAATCGAATCCGTGCCCACTGCTGTATGTGGAGCGACGCTGGTGATCGGTGTCCGCGATACGCATTGCTTGCGTTTTGGCCCTCGCTGTTCGAAGCGTGTCACCTGGGGCTCCTGGCCGGAGGAGAGATGACCGCTCCCTGCGGAGGCGCGAAGCCGCCTATATCCGCTTGCCGCGGGCTTGCTTGAGCCAGTTCCTCTTGAAAGAGCCGATGCCTCCGAAGAACTTGTTGTACGTCTCGCCGTTCTCCTTGGCCTCGTACTTGACCAAGGCGAGTTCGATGGTGCAGAGGTAATCCGCCACTTGCTCGAGGCGGTAGTCGGTCATCGAGGTCTTGCGGCGCCGGACAACCCCCTTTGAGAGGACCTTGCCCACTGAACGGTCGAGCGCTTGCTTGACGATGTCCTGACCGTTGTCGTAATAGACCTTCACATCGTCGAAGGACTGGAAGAAGTCCAAGTGCTCAACCATGGCGGAGGAGATGTCGCGCCCCATGCGCTCCATTAGCCTTGCTGGGTCTTCGAACTGGCTGCGGCGGTAGACGAACGTTGTATAGGAGATGGGAAGCCTGCGGACAAACGAGGAGAAGTAGGCGAGCATGGCCTTGCGCTGCTCGATGCCGAGAAACTCATAGTCCTTGTGCCCGTTCATGAGGGGTTCGGAGTGAAACGGAATGTTAGGGAGATCGGCCCTGGCGAGCTTGGCCTCATAGCCCGTGACCGCCTCGGCGATGCTGTCTGCCTGGTCGTGAAAGACGAGTGTGAGCAGGTAGTAGCGAGCTTTGCCGCCGCGGTCGCCGCTCTCGTCGACGAAGATGCTGAGCTCCTTGGCCAATGGGGACTCCTAATGGAATGGATAAAAAAATAGCCGGGGGACTCCCCCGGCACTTGGAGGTAGCTTAATGAGCCACCAATAACTTTATAGCATGTGCTGGCGGTGAGTGCAAGGGGGAGCGAGCCGGTACATGGCGTCGCGGCTGATGCGCAGCGTCGCGCGCCTCGCCGGCTCCGGATATCGCGCTGGCCGATGCGATGAGCCTCACCTGGCTCCTGCTAATGCTCCTGGTCATGGTCGTCCTCGAGCTCCTTTCGTCTCGAGGCTCCCTCGCGTGCCAGGCAGTAGGCGGCTCCCGGGGCCGTCGCCGCCGTCATTTCCTCCCGCTCCTCGACCCGATGTAGGCGTCCACTGACGCCCTCGACACCAGGAGCTTCCTTCCGAGCCCGTACGAGTCGATCTCTCCCGACCAGATGAGGCCGTACGCCTTGTTTCGGCTCGCCCTCATGTACTCCTGCATCTCGATCACCGTCATCCATTCGTCGCGGTCCTGGCTTCCCTCGGGCGCGGCGCATTCGGCTGTGCGTGCCATGGTTCCTCCAATCTTCCCGTGCGGCACCGCGCGAGGACACCGCACGACACCGTGTGCCTTTTCGTCTGCGCGACGATTGAACCGCCTGATGGCGATAAGTGAGCACGGCGCGAACGGAGATGGGTCGAGGTGGGTCGAGCTGGTCGGGCCTCCACGAAACGGCCATGAGCCACGTGCCTTAGCTCTCAGCTAAGTCCCTGAAAAGAAAAAGGCGCCCATGCGGGCGCCTGCCTAGTAGCTGGAGTTGTTCAGTTTTGGTTGGAATGCTTCTCTTCCGCGGTGCTGTCGTCCGGGGTCCGGCATCTGTCGTTCGCCTCTTCTGTCGTGTTTGATGTTGCGTGTTCTGCGAGCGACCTTGCACAGGTTTTTCAGCCCGTTGCCCCAGGTGCACCCGGATAAATGGTACCCATCCGTTGGGACATGGCCTGTTGCGGTTGGCGATTCGGCTGAGCGGGAGCAGACGAACGGCGAGGGTATGCGCAAAGACGCCCCGTAAGGCTCGGTGGCCTTTGCGTTGCTTTTTTGGAACCCATCTGCAATACAAGAATTCCCTTGCTAGGCTGGGTTCTTCCCCGCCATTGCTAGATGGCGAATCCCCAAAGCCGGCGCGTCACGCCGCGAGCGGACCTTCTTATCGAGCGGAACAGAGAAAGAATGGGCTCGTCGCTCTTCTCGGAAGAGCCGCTTCTCGTCCCCCTAAGCAGGACGGCATCGTCGGTCCCGAGGATGTAGCTCCAGTAGAAACCGTCGTAGATCATCCACGGGCTTTCCCCGCGCTCGCCATAGTGGACGCCTTCGCCGATGGTGGCGTAGGGCGCGAGCTTGGCCGCGGCAACCCTGAATCTGGCGGCGGGAAGGTCGCGTTTCCTGGAGACGTACTCGATTTCGCACCAACCCGTGACCAGATCGCAGCTCATGTCTATGTTGTCCTCGAGGGCAGGTCCCCACGTCCAGAACCGCGCCCACGTCGCCTTCTCGCCGACGCCTCCCGCAAGGGGCTCCTCACGGGAGACGGGCGCGGGGAGAAAGCCCACCTTGGGTTCGCCGTCGGCACCGTTGTACCATCGGGCGTAGGCGAAGCGGGTCCCGTAGAGCTTTGCGACCTGCTCGTCTTCGCGTGCCGCGAAAAGGCGCTCGAACGGTTCCGACTCCTCCTGCGGGATCAGATAGCCCCAAAGGTCGGGGCAGGCGATGTCCGTGTGGCCCTCCGGCCCGTATTCGGCCGGGTAGAACGTGCCGTCTGCCTGGTCCTGAAGCGTCTCGATTGCGTCGAGGATTGCGTCGTCTTCCCAAAACCAGCTGTCGCGCAGGCCCAGATACGCGCCCATGGCTATTTTCCCTGTTGCTTGGCGGGGAGGGGCTTGTCCCACTTTGCGGTATCGGGATTCCAAGCGGCTGTGAAATCGTCGTCAATTCCCTCGCAGGTGAGGCTTACGTTCCCTGCGGAAGGTTCAGGCTCCGGCTCGAGGAAAACTCGGTTGCCGCCCCTGCCGGTATTGAGCTCGAAATCCAGGGAGAACGAGAGCCCCGCGGCTTCGAACCCGCAGTATACGCTTAGAATCTCGGCGTCGAGGGCGGGTACGTTCTCATAGCTGAACCTGAGCTTCGGCGGGATGGTATGTGCCGGCAGCGCCTTGAAGAGGATGCCGGCAATGGTGTCGGCGATGATGCCATCGTGCTCGTCGCGCCAGTCACGGTTCTCCGGCGAGGCCTCGTCGTCGAACATCCCGTTTGCAGCGGCGTCCTTGCGGTGCCAGACGTCGTAGTCGAGGACGAACGGCAGCCCTTCTTCCTCATAGTCGTGGCGGCTCATGTCGAGCTTGAGGCCATGGGCCTCGGAGAGCAGCATGATGGCCGCGTGCAGGTCGAACAGGTAACGTTCGGCAACATCGACATGGCATCCAAGCTGCGCTTCCAACTGGCGGTAGGTCGTGGTATTGAAACCGTCGGGCGCCTGCTCGAGCGCAAAAAGGATCGTCTCCGCATCCCTGCGCGTCTCAAGGTCGATGGACATCAGCTCATCCAGTCCTTCTCTGTCCATGTGCGTCCTCCTTGCGATTGTCGCTATCGGTTCGAGCCATGCCAGTTGCTTCTCTGCTACGGGCGTTCTTGTCTTTCTTGCTGGTATTATCTCACCGCGTTGCAGCTGCCGCCACATCGTGCGATGGCCAAGACGGGCCCGAAGTCCAGACGACGGAGATGCCTCGGCTGCGCGCCGAATCGCGGTGTCGATTCAACTCAAGGGCAAGCCACCCGAGACTACTCACTTTGTTCACCGATGGTGAGTGCCAGCGACCTGCGGTTTTGTGAAACGCCTGCAAGCCACCTGCGTTGATTCACTTGCGATTGCAGCTGGCGGCTTGCGGGCTAAAGGGCGGTTGAGTTTCAAAACGGGCGTTTTCGGCGCTATCGAGCTTCCAAAGGCGGCCCGCCGCGCGCTTTGGGACAAAAACAAAAACTCAAAGCCCTGAGTTTGAAAAAAGTTTCTGAAGTTGTCCCGACTTTTGTCCCCAGAGCCGACGAAACACGACACGGTGTTACTTGGCGACACTCGGCTCGAGACGGAACCGAAAACTGGATGCAACTGGAATGGCGGGACGGCAGAACCGAA
>ENA-ORUM01001674-ORUM01001674.1-human-gut-metagenome-genome-assembly--contig:-NODE-1674-length-16518-cov-3.432181_pt1 | contig 16518 bp, 12 predicted proteins | sample MGYA00242083_ERZ509217 | MGnify/ENA primary metagenome ERZ509217 (study PRJEB26280, sample SAMEA2338831) | human gut metagenome | biome: human gut; feature: human-associated habitat; material: faeces... | reverse complement strand
GCGGCGGACTATCCCGGCATTGCCGAGACCATGCGCATCAGTGATACGCATCCCATCGTGGAGGACATGCTGAAGCTGTTCCGCGAGGGCAAGGTGGACGAGGTTTTCCTGTGCTACACGGAGTTTATCTCTCCTCTGCAGCAGGAGCCGAAGTGCCTCAAGCTGCTGCCCGCGCACTTCGATGCGGCGGAGGCTCAGCCCAAGGGCGCTCATGTTCTGACCGAATACGATCCCTCGCCGGAGAGCGTGTTCGATGCAGTCATCCCGGAGTACCTGTACGGCGTGCTGTACGGCGCGGTAGTCGAAAGCTACTGCTCCGAGCAGTCGGCGCGCCGCATGGCAATGGAGGCTGCGTCGGATAACGCGGGCGAGATGATCGAAAATCTGAATCTGTCCTACAACCGTGCGCGTCAGGCAGCGATCACGCAGGAAATCACAGAAATTGTCGCCGGGGCGGACGCCTCCTAGCGAAAGGAGCATTTATGGCTAAAAATATTGGAAAAATCGTACAGGTCATCGGACCGGTTGTGGATATCCGTTATGCCGCCGGTCAGCTGCCGGCCTTGAACAACGCGATCGTGGTGGAGAAAGGCGAAGGCCAGCGCATCACCGTCGAGGTGGCTCAGCATATTGGCGACGACGTCGTGCGCTGTATCGCGATGGCTTCCACCGATGGTCTGGTCCGGGGCATGGACTGCCTTGATACCGAAGCACCGATCAGCGTGCCGGTAGGCCAGCAGGTGCTGGGCCGGATGTTCAACGTCCTGGGCGATGAGATCGATGGTCTGGGCGAACTGCCGGAACCAAATAAAAAACTGCCGATTCACCGCGCCGCGCCATCCTTTGAGGAACAGCTGACGTCTGCGGAAATTCTGGAAACCGGCATCAAGGTCATCGACCTGCTTTGCCCGTATGCCCGCGGCGGCAAGATCGGTCTGTTCGGCGGCGCCGGCGTGGGCAAGACCGTCCTCATTCAGGAGCTCATCCACAACATCGCCACCGAGCACGGCGGCTACTCCATCTTCACCGGCGTGGGGGAGCGCACCCGCGAGGGCAACGACCTCTGGCGGGAGATGACCGAGTCGGGGGTCATTGAAAAGACGGCCCTGGTCTTCGGCCAGATGAACGAACCGCCCGGAGCCCGCATGCGGGTGGCCCTGACGGGCCTGACCATGGCCGAGTACTTCCGCGACCGGGAGAAGCAGAACGTACTGCTCTTCATCGACAACATCTTCCGCTATGTCCAGGCGGGCAGCGAGGTCTCCGCCCTGATGGGCCGGATGCCCTCCGCCGTGGGCTATCAGCCCACCCTGGCCAACGAGGTGGGCGCCCTTCAGGAGCGGATTACCTCCACCAAGGACGGGGCCATTACCTCCGTCCAGGCCGTCTACGTCCCCGCCGACGACCTGACCGACCCCGCTCCCGCCACCACCTTCGCCCACCTGGACGCCACCACCGTCCTCTCCCGTAAGATCGTGGAGCAGGGCATTTATCCCGCCGTGGATCCCCTGGAGTCCACCTCCCGTATTCTGGAGCCCGACGTGGTGGGAGAGCGGCACTATAAGATCGCCCGCGGCACCCAGGAGCTGCTCCAGCGCTATCGGGAGCTTCAGGACATCATCGCCATCCTGGGCATGGAGGAGCTGGGGGAGGAGGACAAGCGCACCGTGGAGCGGGCCCGCCGCATCCAGCAGTTCTTCTCCCAGCCCTTCTCGGTGGCCGAGCAGTTCACCGGCCTGGAGGGCCGCTACGTGAAGCTGGAGGACACACTGCGCTCCTTCGAAACCATCCTGGGCGGCGAGCTGGACAAGTATCCCGAGGCCGCCTTCAGCAACGTGGGCAACGTGGACGAGGTCATCGCCAAGGCCAAGAAAATGGGGGCGGTGTAAATGGCGGAGGCTTCCACCTTCTACCTGGAGATCATCACCCCGGAGCGGCAGTTCTACATCGGCCCCGCCGAGGCCCTGGTCTTTCCCGCCGTGGACGGCGAGATGGGAGTGTACCCCGGCCACGAGCCGGCGGTCACTGCCGTGGAGCCGGGAGAGCTGCGCTACAAGGTGGACGGCAAATGGGAGCCCGCCGCCGTAGGCGCGGGCTTCGTAGAGATCAAGCCGGACTATGTGATCCTGCTGGTGGGCTTTGCCGAGCACCCGGAGGAGATCGACCGCAAGCGGGCCGAGGCCGCCCGGGAGCGGGCCGAGGAACGTCTGCGTCAGAAGCAGAGCATCCACGAGTATTACCACTCCAAGGCGGCTCTGGCCCGGGCCATGGCCCGCCTCAAGACCCGCAGAGAGTAATACAGCCTGCCGAAAAAGATTGTATGGCGGAAGGGGCACGATTTCCCGCAAAATTGTCACCTCTTCCGCCATGCGAAGTGTCATTTCCGAGGCCCTCCTTCGGGGAAGGTTTTTCGACAGCCTGAAGAATAATAGAAGGCCCGCCGGTACTCCGGCGGGCCTTCTATTACTCTTCCAGAGCGGCCAGCACCTCCGCCTCTGTGGGGATGGAGGAGATGCCGCCGGGGCGGAGGGTGGACAGGCTGGCGGCGGTGACGGCGAAGCGGGCGATGCCCTCCAGCGCGCCGGGCTCCAGCTCCGCCGGAGGTGTGTCCAGGGCCAGCAGCTTCGCCACGGCGCTGCCCCCGAAGATATCCCCCGCGCCGGTGGTGTCCACCGGCCGCACCGCCGGGGCGGGCACCCAGCAGGCCCCCCTGGCGTTTTCCAGGTAACAGCCCTGGGGCCCCAGTGTGATCATAGCCAGAGCCACACCACACTCCTCCCGCAGGCGGCGGGCCCCCTCCTCCGGCGTACAGCCCCAGAGGAAGGACAACTCCTCGTCACTGAGTTTGACCACGTCGGCCTGCTCCAGGCCCCAGAGCGTTTCCGCTCTGGCCTGGGCCTCGCTCCGCCACAGGGGCGGACGGTAGTTTGGGTCAAAGGTGACGAGCTTTCCCTGCGCCCTGGCGTAGGCCACCGCCTGCCGGGTGGCGGAGCGGGCTGGCTCGTCGGTCAGGCTGAGGGCGCCGAAGTGGAAGGCCCTGGACTGGTCGATGAGGGAGAGCTCCAGCTCGTCAAAGCGGAGCAAGGTGTCCGCGCCCGGCTTGCGGGCGAAGCTGAAGGAGCGCTCTCCGTCCACGAGGGTGACGAAGGCCAGGGTGGTGAACACAGTCGGATCCACCCGGATGCCCCGGGTTTCAATGCCCGCCCGGGCCAGGGTGTCCACCAGCAGGCGGCCGAAGGCGTCGTCCCCCACCTTGCCCAGAAAGGCGGCGGAGGACCCATAGCGGCAGAGGGCGGCCAGAAAATTGCCCGGCGCCCCGCCGGGGTGGGCGGCCAGGGTGGGATAGCCCTCTCCATCGGTGCTGAGCTGGGTGAAGTCGATCAACAGCTCCCCCATTGCAGTTAGGTCGTACATTTCCATAACCCCCTTTGGTTAAAAGTATAGCACAGCCGGGGCGGCGGGAAAAGCGGCGAAATCGGGAGAACAGGATTGACAGCCCCGCCCTTTTTCTGCTATACTGAGCCAAATGAGCCGCTGAAGCGGCTTTAGAAAGGCTGAAGCCTTTTTCCACACACATCCCCCGGCCGTTGAAACCGGTGAACCGAAGTTCACCATGTGCGCCTGCGCGCACATGGTGGGCTTTTTTGTGTCCGGGGAAGAAAAGAGACCCATGAGCAAGTATGGAAAAAGAGCGGTCGGCCTGCTTTTGACGGGCGCCCTGTGCGCCGGCCTGCTGGCCGGCTGCGGCGGCGCGCCGGAGGCCGCCGTCACCCCGACGGCCCCGTTGGAGAGCGGCTCCGCCTCCGGTCGCCGGGTGGAGACCCTCCGCCTGGAGGGGGGCACCGACTGGGGCGTCCCAAATCCCTATCTGCACCAGTCCCGCGGCCCCGGCACGGCCAAGATGCGCCTGGTGTACGGCAGCCTGCTGGAGAAGGACGAGACCGGCGACGTGCCCTGGCTGGCGGAGCGCTGGTCCATGGACGGCAACGACTACACCTTCACCCTCTTTGCAGACGCCCAATTCCAGGACGGCGCGCCCCTCACCACCGCCGACGTGGCCTTCACCCTGGACTACTATCAGGAGCACCCCCCGGTGTCCAACTCCCTGGGGGTGGGGGACGGCTATCTGGTGGACCACTATACGGTGGTGGATGAGCAGACCATCACCATCACCGTGAAGGAGGCCAACGCCGACACCCTGTCCAACCTGGGCTCCTTCGTGATCCTGCCCAAGCACATCTGGGAGAACGTGGACGACCCCAACTCCTACACCGGGGAGGGCTATCTGACGGGCAGCGGGGCCTATGCCTGCACCGCCTATGACGGGGCCACCGGCAGCTATGAGTTCACTGCCTTCGACGGCTGGTGCAACGGGGAGCAGGCGGCGGAGAAGATCCAGTTTGTGCCGGTGAGCGACCCCCTGCTGGCCTTTGAGAGTGGGGAGATCGACATCACCTCCCTGCCCGCCGACCTGATGGACACCTATTTGAACGACCCGTCCATCGGCGTGGTGGAGAAGGCCAACGACATGGGCTATAAGCTGCTCATCAACTACGAGCGGTGCCCCGACTTTTTGGAGCTCGCCCTGCGGCAGGGGGTGTACGCCGCCATCGACCGGCAGAGCGTGGTGGACAGCGTGTTCCGCGGCGCGGGCACGGTGGGCAGCGCGGGCTACGTCCCCCAGGGCAGCCTGTACTATAACGAGAACGTGGTGCAGTACCCCTATGACCCGGAGGCGGCCCGCGCCGTCTTTGCGGGGAAGGGTTATTCCGTCACCCTTCTGTGCGGCGACGACGGGGACGACCTGGCCATCGCGGAGATCATCCGCAACGGCCTCACCGCCGCGGGCATCGAGGTGGCGGTGGAGGCCCACGACTCGGCCACCCGGGACGGGCGCATCAACAGCGGCGACTACGAGTTCGCCCTGGTGGGCAACGGCGGCTGGGGCAACAATCCCCCCACCTACATGCGCACCCTGTTCTCCGACGAGTCCAAGTTCTCCGGCACCAACCCCCACTCCATGGGGGCCATCGGCTACTCCAACGCCGAGATGACCGCGTTGGCCGAGGGCCAGGTATACGAGACCGACTTTGACAAACGGGTGGAGCTGTTTCAGGAGCTGGAGCTGCTGGTGAGCCGGGAGATCCCCATCATCGTCATCGCCAACCAGTCCTCCTACTCCATGTACCGCAAGGATGTCTATGACGGCTGGATGAAGACCTACGCCTACCAGCAGGCGGAGCAGAACCGCCTGTCCTACATGGCGCGCTGAGGTCCGCCCCGCCGGGAAAGGAGAAGCATGGGAAAAAAGCTGCTGATGCTGCTGGGGGCCTTTCTGGTCATCTATCTCCTCAACTTCTCCATTCCCCGGCTGATGCCGGGCGACCCCTTTGACTACACCTCCGGGGCCGCCGGGGACGATGTGGACGCCGCCTACTCGGAGGAGCAGAAGGAGCTGCTGCGGGCCTACTACGGCCTGGACAAGCCCTTTTTTCCACAGCTGAGGGACACCATTGTGGACAACCTCCACGGGGACTTCGGCCAGAGTATCCACTATAAGCGGCCCGTGGCGGATATTCTGCTGGAGCGCCTGCCCTGGAGCCTGTGGATCATGGGGAGCACCCTGGCCCTCAGCCTGCTCCTGGGGGTGGCCCTGGCCCTGCTGTGCGTCCGCCGGCCCTGGGCCGACCGGGCGCTCTACCCGGTCCTCTCCGCCCTGGCGGAGGTGCCCCCCTTCCTCACCGGCGTGCTCCTGCTCTTCCTGGTGGCGGCCCGGGCGGCGTGGATTCCCCTCTCCGGGGCCTACACCCCCTTCGCCCAGTACGACGGCCTGTGGCAGCGGCTGGGGGACATCCTGGTGCACAGCCTGATGCCGGTGTGCGCCCTCACCCTGGTCACGGTCCCCAAGCTCTTTTTTACCGCCCGGGCCAGCTTTTTCACCATCCTGGGCAGGCCCTACCTCACCAACGCCCGTGCCAAGGGCCTGACCGCGGGGCGCATCCGCACCGCCTACATCCTGCGCAACGCCGCCACCCCCATCGTGGCCCGCTTTTTCCTCAGCGTGGGGGGCGCGGTGGGGGGCACCATTCTGGTGGAGAACGTCTTCGCCTACCCCGGCCTGGGCACCGTCCTGCGGGAAGCGGTGCAGTACCGGGACTATCCCATGCTCCAGGGGGTGTTCCTCCTGTCCGCCGTGCTGGTGCTCCTCAGCCTGGCGGCGGCGGACGTGGTCAACCGCCGGCTGGACGGAGAGGAGGAGGGGCCATGAGGCGCAAATGGCTGGTTCCCCTGCTCCTGCTGGCGCTGCTGACCCTCTGTTTTCTGTGGGGGGTCACCGGATACCCCCACCCGGCCCAGCTCCCGTCGGGGGGCTCCCTGGAGGCCCCCTCCGCCGCCCACTGGCTCGGCACCGACAACCTGGGGGTGGACATCTACGCCCAGATCTCCGCCGGCTTCTTCCGCAGCCTGGGCATCGGCCTGGCCGCCGCCGCCTTCACCTTTGCGGTGGGGGGCGGCCTGGGGATACTGGCGGGCTTTGCGGGGGGCTGGGCGGACGCTCTGATCTCCTTTCTGATCCAGGTGCTTCTGGCTATCCCCCAGCTCCCGGTCATGATCGTCATCGGGGCCTTTCTGGGGCAGAGCACCTGGAACCTGGTCTGGATCATTGCCGCCTTCTCCTGGGCCCCAGTGGCCCGGCAGATGCGGGCCAAGACCATCTCCATCCGGCGGCGGGACTACGTGCAGATGGCCCGGCTCTACGGCGGCGGAACCTGGTACCTCATCCGCACCCACATCGGCCATGAGCTGTGGCCTCTGCTCACCATCAATGCCCTGGCGGTGGTGGGACGGGCCATTCTCCAGGAGTCCTCCCTGGCCTTTCTGGGCCTGTCCGACCCGCTGGCCCGCTCCTGGGGTATGATGATCGCCCGGGCCGTGGACTTCCCCGGTCTCTATCGGACGGACTTCTGGACGTGGTGGCTCCTCCCGCCGGTGGGGGCGCTGGTGCTGTCCACGCTGCTGCTGCGCCTGCTGGTGGGCGGGCTGGAGGAACAACAGAGGAGGGACAAGCCGTGCTGCTGGAAGTGAACAACCTGTCGGTGTCCTACCCGGAGTTCACCCTTCACCCGGTGAGCTTTGCTCTGGACGCCGGGGAAATGCTCACCATCGTGGGGGAGTCGGGCAGCGGCAAGACCACCCTGGCCCGCGCCATCGCCTGCCTGTCCGAGCCGGAGGCCCAGGTCAGCGGGCAGGTGTACCTCAACGGCAGGGAGCTGCTGGCCATGGACGAGCGGGCGCGCAGGCCCCTGCGCATGAAGGAGTTCGCCCTCTCCTTCCAGAACTCGGCCGAGTGGCTCAACCCCTCCCTCACCCTGGCGGAGCACCTGCGGGAGGTGCTGTGCCGGGCGTACCGGGGGGCGGCCATGGCGGCGCGGATGGAGGAGCTGATGGCCCTGGTGGGTCTGGAGACGGCGGATCTGGAGCGCTATCCCCGGGAGCTGTCCGGCGGCATGGTGCAGAAGTTCCTGCTGGCCAACGCCCTGGCCCTCAACCCCGCCCTGGTGCTGCTGGACGAGCCCACCGGCGCCCTGGACATCGCCTCCAGCCGGGGGATCACGGCGCTGATCCAGGAATTAAACCGCAGGCTGGGCACCGCCTTCCTGGTCATCACCCACGACATGAAGCTGGCCGCCGACCTGGGGGGGCGGACGGTGGTGCTCTACGACGGGCACGTGGAGGAGGCGGGGGACACCCGCGCCCTTTTGGACCACCCCCGCCACCCCTACACCCGCGGCCTGCTCCAGTCGGCGGTGGGCCTCAACCCGGTGCGGGACATGTGGGGCATCCGCCCCACCACCGTCTCCTACACCCGGCAGCCCCACGGCTGCCCCTTTTACGGCCGCTGTACCCAGAGCCTGCCCGCCTGCGCCGGCCACGCCCCGGAGCTGACGGCGCAGCCAGACGGCCGCCTCCTGGCCTGCAACCGGGGGGGCGTGCTCACGCTGCTGGAATGCCGGGGACTTTGCAAAGCCTTCGGGCGGCAGCGGGTGCTGGACGGCATCGACCTCACCCTCTACAGCGGGGAGATCGTCTCCCTGGTGGGCCGCTCCGGCGCGGGCAAGACCACCCTGGCCCGCACCCTAGCGGGGCTGCTCCCCCTGGAGGGCGGCGGCTCGGTGGAGTTCCAGGGGGAGGCGGCCGACTTTGCCGCCCTCCACCGCCGTCTGGGCGGGGTGCAGATGGTGCTCCAGGACAGCCAGGCCGCCCTCAACCCCCGCATGACGGTGCGGGAGGCGGTGGAGGAGCCCATGCGACTGTCCGGCTGCTTTCAGGACGGGGCGGCGGAGCGGGCGCTGGAGGACGTGGGCCTTTTCGCCTGCGACAGCTTTCTCACCCGGCACATCCACGCCCTGTCCGGCGGCCAGCGGCAGCGGGTGGCCATTGCCCGCGCCCTGACCATGGAGCCGGCCCTTCTCATTGCCGACGAGCCCACCTCCATGCTGGACCCCTCGGGCAAGGCCAACCTGCTGCGGATGCTCAAGGGCCTGCAGAACAACCGGGGCTTCTCCATGCTGTTCATCACCCACGATTTGGACAGCGCCCTGAAGATTTCCGACCGTCTCTTCCGTCTGGAGAAGGGCGCGCTCACCCGGCTGAACCCCAACGACTACATTCAAGTGCGTTTTGACGGCCTGTTTGACGCGGGCTAGCCCTACGCCGTAGAAAGGACGAATGAATATGGACCGACAAGCCCTCTGGGACAAATGCGTGGCCTTCCACGGCCACGCATGCGGCGGCCTGACCATCGGCTTCCAGGCCGCCCGGTACGCCATGGAGCTGCTGGAGCTGGACTTCTCCGCCGACGAGGACGTGGTGTGCATCGCGGAGAACGACGCCTGCGGCGTAGACGCCATTCAGGTGCTGCTGGGGTGCAGCGTGGGCAAGGGCAACCTGCTCTTTCACCTCCGGGGCAAGCAGGCCTTTTCCTTCTACAACCGGAAGACCGGCAAGGCGGTGCGCCTAGTGCTCCGCCCCACCCCGGCGGAGTACCAGACCAAGGAGGAGCGGTTCCGCTACCTCCAGGACGCCGCCCCCGCCGCCCTCTTCGACGTGAAGCCCGCCGTGCTGGCCCTGCCGGAGAGGGCCCGGCTCTTCCAGTCCCACCCCTGCGACGGCTGCGGCGAGGTGACGGCGGAGCACCTGCTCCGGCTGGAGAACGGGAAAAAGCTGTGCCTGGACTGCTTCCGGGCCTACAACCGCTTCGACGTGTAAGGAGTCAAAGGATGACGCTGAACGAGTTTTTTGCGGCCCACCCCAAGTGCGCCCTGGGCTTTTCCGGCGGGGTGGACTCGGCCTATCTGCTGTACGCCGGGGTGCGGGCCGGGGCGGATCTCCGCCCCTACTACATCAAGACCGCCTTCCAGCCCCGGTTTGAGCGGGAGGACGCCCTCCGGCTGGCCGGGGAACTGGGGGTGGAGGTGACGGTGCTGGAGCTGGACGCCCTGGCCGACCCGCGGGTGGCGGCCAACCCGGCGGAGCGGTGCTACTACTGCAAGCAGAACCTGTTCCGCGCGCTGAAGGCGCGGGCCGCGGCCGACGGATACGCCGTCCTGCTGGACGGCACCAACGCCTCCGATGAGGCGGGGGACCGGCCGGGCATGCGGGCCCTGCGGGAGCTGGAGGTGCGCTCCCCCCTGCGGGAGTGCGGCCTGACCAAGGCGGACATACGCCGCCTGTCCAGGGAGGCGGGCCTGTTCACCTGGGATAAGCCGGCCTACGCCTGCCTGGCCACCCGGATTCCCACCGGGGAGGCGCTCACGGAGGAGGTCCTGGCGCGGGTGGAGGGGGCGGAGGACGCCCTGTTCCGCCTGGGCTATACCGACTTCCGGGTGCGGGTGTTTCACGGGGCGGCGCGGCTCCAGCTTCCGGCCGGGCAGCTGGAGCGGGCCATCCGGGAGCGGGCCGCCCTGCGGGCGGCTCTAGCCCCCTATTTCAAGCCGATTCTGCTGGATTTGGAGGAGCGCTGAATGGAACAGAGAGCGATCAAAGCCCTGCTGGAGCAGGTGGCCGCCGGACAGGTGGATGTAAACGACGCCCTGCTCAAGCTGAAAATGGAGCCGTTCGAGGAGCTGGGCTTTGCCAAGCTGGACAGCCACCGTGGCCTCCGCCAGGGGGTGGCCGAGGTGATCTACGGCGCGGGCAAGACCCCGGAGCAGATCGCCCGCATTGTGGACGCCATGCGCTCCGGCGGGCAGGACACCATCCTCATCACCCGCATGTCGGTCGAGGCGGCGGCGGCCATTGACCCGGCCCACCCCTTCACCTATTACGAGATGGGCCGCATCGGCATTGTAGGCAGCCTTCCCTCCCCCGACGGCAGCGGGAAGGTGGTGGTGGCCACCGGCGGCACCAGCGACATGCCGGTAGCCGAGGAGGCCGCCCTCACCGCCGAGGCCCTGGGCAACGAAGTGGTGCGCCTGTACGACGTGGGGGTGGCGGGGCTGCACCGGCTGCTCTCCCACCTGGAGGAGCTCATGAGCGCCAACGTCATCATCGCCATTGCGGGGATGGAGGGCGCCCTGGCCAGCGTCATCGGCGGGCTGGCCGACTGCCCGGTAATCGCCGTCCCCACCAGCATCGGCTACGGGGCCTGCTTCCACGGTCTGTCCTCCCTGTTGTCCATGCTCAACTCCTGCGCCAGCGGGGTGAGCGTGGTCAACATCGACAACGGCTTCGGCGCGGGCTATCTGGCCAGCATGATCAACCACATGGGAGGGAAACAGAAATGAGAACACTCTATCTGGACTGCGGCATGGGGGCCGCCGGCGATATGCTCATGGCGGCCCTGCTGGAGCTTGCGGACGACAAGGCGGCCTTTCTGGAGAAGATGAACGGCCTGGGCCTGCCCGGTGTGGCGGTATCCGCCGCCCCGGCCGTCAAATGCGGCATCACCGGTACCCATGTGGCGGTGACGGTACACGGGGAGGAGGAGGTCAGCTGCGACGTATCCCCGGAGGGACACATCCACCATCACGACCACGGCCATGACCACAGCCACAGCCATGAGCATGGTCACGAGCACGAACATGGCCATGAACACGAGCACCACCAGCATGACCACGACCATGGACATCACCACCACACCGGAATGGGGGAGATCCGCCATCTGCTGGGCCATCTGGAGCTTCCCGAGGCGGTGCGGGCCGATGCGGAGGCGGTCTACGGCCTGATCGCGGAGGCTGAAAGCCACGCCCACGGCGCGCCGGTGGAGGAGATCCACTTCCACGAGGTGGGCAGCCTGGACGCGGTGGCCGACGTGGTGGGGGTCTGCCTGCTGGTGCACATGCTGGGTGTGGAGCGTATCGTGGCCTCCCCGGTGCACGTGGGAAGCGGCCAGGTGCGCTGCGCCCACGGCATCCTGCCCGTGCCCGCCCCCGCCACGGCCCACATTCTCCGGGATGTTCCCATCTATGGCGGGGCCATTCGGGGAGAGCTGTGCACCCCCACCGGAGCGGCGCTGCTCAAGCACTTTGTCACCGAGTTCGGCGCCATGCCGGTGATGAAGGTGGAAAAAATCGGCTACGGCATGGGGAACAAGGACTTTGAGGCGGCCAACTGCGTCCGCGCCCTGCTGGGGGAGACCGCGGGCGGCGGGGACGAGGTGGCCGAGCTGTGCTGCAATCTGGACGACATGACCGCCGAGGCCCTCGGCTTTGCCCAGGAGGAGCTGCTTGCCGCCGGAGCACTGGACGTGTATACCACGCCCATCGGCATGAAGAAGGGTCGCCCCGCCGTGCTGCTCTCCTGTATGTGCCGTATGGAGGATCGGGAGAGGCTGCTTGGCCTGCTTTTCCGGCACACCACCACTCTGGGCGTGCGGGAGAATGTGTGCCGCCGGTATACCCTGGAGCGGGGTGAGCGCACCGTGGATACCCCCCACGGCCCCGTGCGGCTCAAGACCGCCTCCGGCTGGGGCGTCGTCCGCTCCAAGCCGGAGTACGAGGATGTGGCCCGTATCGCCCGCGGCCAGGGCATCAGCCTGGCTGAGGTGTGTGATTGGCTCAAGTGACCTGTACTGTGCTTTAAGGTTAAGTCTACTAAATGTCTACCAAAAGTGGCCCGGAACCGTTGCGGTTCCGGGCTCTTTTTGTGCTTGGCCTGCCCGGCGTGTCTACCAGATGTCTACCAACGCCACTTTTTGCCGCTCTTTTGTGCCATTTGGAACTGCATGTGGGGGGAATCCCTCCTTTTTCATGGCTTGCAAGGGGCGTTATACGCCCCTAGGCTTCAAAATTCAGAAGGAGGAAATCCAAATGAGAAACCTCAAGCGGACTCTCAGCCTGGTTCTGGCCGCTGTCATGCTCGTCGGTATGATGGTCGTCGTCGCCTCCGCTGCGAGCAGTGATTTCGTCGACGGCAACGAGATCACTTACGCCGAGGCCGCGGAAGTCATGACCGCGCTCGGCGTGTTCGAGGGCACCGACAAGGGCGCCTTTGATCCTACCGGCATTCTGACCCGTGAGCAGGCTGCGGCCATCATCTGCCGCATGCTCCTGGGCGACGATGCCGAGAACCTGACCACTAACTCCACTGTGTTCAGCGACGTGGCTGCAGGCCGCTGGTCTGCCGGCTACATCGGCTACTGCGCCCAGCAGAACATTCTGGCGGGCACAGGCAACGGCACCTTCAATCCTGAGGGTGAGCTGACCGGACTGGCATTTGCCAAGATGCTGCTGGTGGCCCTGGGCTATGATCCCGCTATCGAGCAGTATGTGGGCAACGACTGGGCCGTCAATGTGGCCGCCGATGCCGTGGATGCCGGTATCGCCGTGTCCGGTGTAATCATGGCCGATGCCATGACCCGTGAGCAGGCTGCCCAGATGGCCTACCAGACCCTGGAGGCCGACATGGTGCGCTACGCCAGCCGCGGCACCACTATCCAGCAGCCTGACGGCTCCACCATCATCGTGGGCAACACTGCGGCTGAACCTGTCTCCAAGACCGACAGCGACTATGCCGGCGACAGCAACGACGATACCCAGCAGTTCTGTGAGCGTTACTTCGCAGATCTGAAAAAGGTCAACGGTGAGGACGACTTTGCCCGCCCCGCCAGCCAGTGGAAGCTGAAGAACGACATCATCGGCACTTATCTTGCTGAGGCTGACGGAACCTTTACTACCGCTGTGGACAAGGGCGATCTGTATGACGTGATCGGCCGCACCGTCTACAACGATATCACCGCTTCTAAGCCCACTGATTTTTCTGTTTACGTGGATGGCGATCCGGTCAGCAGCCCTGACGTGGCCGACTACTTTGTGAACAACGAAACCGACGACGCCAAGGGCACTGCCAAGGGCGTCCTAACCCAGGTGTTTGTGGACGACGACAACAACGTCATCCTGTCTCAGATTCACACCTATGTGGCTCAGGTGGACGGCGGCTACGACGAGGAGAACGAGGAGCTGGAGCTGGATGATCTGGGCCTGGATACCTTCCCCGCTGTCAATACCACCCTGTCCGCCGACGACTTTGAAAACCTGTCCGCATTTGAGGACGGCGATTATGTCCTGATCACCGCTGTGGGCGACGAGGTCAAGACCATTCAGGCTGCCGAAGTCGTCTCCGGCACTGTGACCTCCTACACCTCTAATAAGAACGTCACGCTTGACGGCACCAAGTACGAGTACAGCCAGGGCTACAGCAGCACCTACAACCTGAAGGATGACTACGATCTGGTCCTGGATACTTACGGCTATGTCATCTACGCTGACGGCGTGGAGGCTTCCGACGATTACGTCTTCATCACTGACATTGCCAAGATCGGCGGTGTTAACAAGAGCTACGAAGCCAAGGCCTACTTCGTGGACGGCACCACCGCTGTCATCGAGGTTTCTAACGCCGATGACCTTGAGTGGGAGAGCACCGACAAGACCAAGAACACCTGGTTCTCCTATGACGAGAAGAACGACGGCACCTATGAGCTGGGCAAGCTGAACAGCAATGATTCCGCTAGCAAGGACTTTAATACTACCGGCAAGATCATTGAAACCGGCGATGCCCGTATTTCTCTGGACAAGAGCGTCCGCCTGAATAACGACACCGTGTTCGTGATCCGCCGCGGCGACAACGTGAATGTCTACACTGGCATCCGCAACGTGCCCGACGTGAACGTCACCCACCTGGAGGCCGATGCCGAGGTTGAGGTCGTTGCGATCTTGGACGACAACGGCTATGCCGACTACCTGTTCATCAACGGTGAGACTGGCGAGCTGGGCGTGTCCGGCAGCGTGGCGGGTGACCGCATCTACATCCTGGACACCGATTACGAGTCCAGCCAGGATGCCGACGATAACAAGTACTATGTCTTTGACGCTATTGTCAACGGCGAGATCGGCACTGTTGAGCTGAACAGCACCACTGGTATCGAGAAGGGCCTGTATGGCAGCGTGACCTACGACGCCGACGGCTACATCAACACCAAGGATCTGAAGAAGATCGAGGATACGGCTGACACCAACCTGAAGGCCGCTTCTGTGAACACCACTGTCTCTTATGCGTCTGGTGTGCTGTCCTTCGGCGGCCTGGATCTGGTTCTGGCCGACGACTACACCATCTTCCTGAACGACGACGGCACCGGCAAGACCACCACTCCCAGCCGTCTGGCCCGCGACTATGAGGACGATGCCTTTAAGGGCGTGATCTCCTGGGTCGTGGACGACGATCTGGTGACCGAGGTCTATGTGGACGCCAAGGCTACCGCCGACGAGTCTCTGGCCGCTAAGACCGAGCCGCAGCCCGAGAGCGCCGAGGCTCTGATCGACAGCATGAAGGGCAACGACGACTTTGAGAGCTGGAACAACGTTCCCCACCTTGTCTCCCTGGGCCTGACCCAGGTTGTGGAGGGTGACACCATCTACCTGTCCGGCACTGTGACCCCCATCAATGCTGAGACCGAGCTGTCTGAGGAGCGGCTGGCGGGCCTGAACCAGTTCTGGCCCAGCGATCCTGCGATCACCAGCTACAACGATCTGGTCACCAAGAACCTGATTGATGAGAATGACGAGATCGCTTTCCTGGTTGTCACTGAGAGCGGTTCCAATCACTTCACAGTTGTTGAGAAGACCGAAGACGGCCCCAAGTTCTTCACCGGAAACGGTGCGGGCACTACCGAGAAGGAGTGGCCCGGTGCCGGCTTTACGCTCGACATCTCCGGCCTGACCTTCTAAGGCTTCCAATCAGCACAAATTATTCCGAATTGCAGGCGCTCCCCGCATTAACGCGGGGAGCGCCTGTTTTTATACCTTATGCGGTTGGCCGCTTGCTCAGATGCCCTGCCGTCTGTTCAGAGAGGATTACCGCAGAGCCAGATAGTGATAGCGGTCGCGGTCGGAGTTGGAGAAAACCTCCTCGTCATAATCGTAGAATACCTGGAATCCCCCTGTAACGACGCGGAGAACCGGCTCGCCGGAGGTGGATTCCCAGTCCGTGTTTACCTCTGCCCCCTCCAGGGCCAGACCGCCATAACGCGAGCTGGTGTAATTGATCGGCCCGGAACCGGAGGCCAGCAGTACCGCCTTGGGGGAAAAACCCAGCTCAATGGTGCGGCTGGCCTCCCCGTCTCCGGTATAACTCCCCGTTACCAGCTCGGATTTCCCGGCAACCTGCTCGGCAAGCGTATCCACCGCAGACTGTTCTGCCTTCCCGCCCAGCGCCCCGTCAATTTTGGCGAAGTCCTCGTTGAAGTCGGTGCGGAGAAAGCTGTCCTCCAGTTCCTCCTCGTCCGGCTCCTCCAGACGGCCCAGTACGCCGTCCTCCGCCGGGATGGTGATGCCGTACTTCTGACACAGGTACTCCGCCAGCAGGGTCTTGAGAAAGATGGTTCCGCCGGTGCCGTCGGTGATGGCGTGGAAGAACTCCACGGCAATGCGGTCATGGTACACCAGCACCCGCAGGGCGCAGCGCCGCACCTGATCGAAGGGGACGTGGGCCAGCGGGCAGCTTTTCTCCGACTGGATGGGCGGGGCCTGGGGGATCTGCTCCAGATAGTACCAGAACACCCCCCGCCGCAGCCGCACCGCCATGGACGGAAAGCGCCGCACCGTCACATCCAGCGCCGAGCGCAGCACTGCCACATCCACCGGCTCCGTCAGGGTGGCGGACAGGCGGAAAAAGTTGTTCCAGTTGCGGCGCTTGGCGGCAGGGTAGATCTTGGCGGCGTTATCCAGCCGCATCCACCGCAGGCTCCGGGCCGGGGAGAGTACCTTATCCAGAAAATGGTTGATGGACTGGAAGTCCTCCTCCATGTTCTCGGTGAGGCAGTACAGCACATAGGCGTGCCACCGTTCCGGGGCAATGTGCATCTTGCTGCGGCAGCCGGACTTCAGCAGCTTCTCATGGAGCATCCGGGTGTCGTCCAGCATCACCTCGTCCCCGCCCACGAACAGCAGGGACGGCGGCAGGCCGTGGAGATCACCGAACAGCGGGGAGCACAGGGGCTCCTCCGGTGTCTGGGTATAGCAC
>ENA-ORUM01001663-ORUM01001663.1-human-gut-metagenome-genome-assembly--contig:-NODE-1663-length-16578-cov-3.243479_pt1 | contig 16578 bp, 15 predicted proteins | sample MGYA00242083_ERZ509217 | MGnify/ENA primary metagenome ERZ509217 (study PRJEB26280, sample SAMEA2338831) | human gut metagenome | biome: human gut; feature: human-associated habitat; material: faeces... | reverse complement strand
GGACGCCAACCGGGGCGAATGCGCACAGCCCTGCCGCTGGTCCTACCACCTGATGGAGGAAAAGCGCCCCGGCGAGTATTTCCCCGTGTTCGAGGACGGGCGGGGCAGCTACATCCTCAACGCCAAGGACTTGTGTATGATCGAGCATATCAAGGAGTTGGTGGACGCCGGGGTAAGTTCCCTCAAAATCGAAGGGCGGGCCAAATCCGCCTACTATGTGGGGGTGATCACCAACGCCTACCGGGCGGCGGTGGACTTGTATGCCCAAAACCCGGGGGAGTTCCAGCTTCCCCAGTGGATTGCCGATGAGACCCGCAAGGTCTCCCACCGGGAGTATTCCACTGGGTTTTACTTTGGCCGGCCGGACCAGTGTTACAAGAGCGGCGGCTATGTGCGGGAGTGCGACATCGTCGCCAATGTGGATTCTTGGGAGGAGGGCCTTTTGACCCTGACTCAGCGCAACTACTTTAAGCCCGGCGACCGGGTGGAGGTGCTGGAACCCAAGTCCCAGCCGGTGGAACTGACGGTGAAAAAAATCCTTTCCCTGGAAGGGGAGGAATTGGACGCCGCCCGCCACCCCATGCAGAAGGTTCGGATTCCATGCAGCCGGGCCTTTGCCCCCGGCTCCATTGTCCGCAAAGACAAGGAGGAGTCCCGATGAAACGGTTTGAATACAAAACGGTGGATTTGAGCCCCACTTGGTCTTTGGACCCGGAAAAAAAGAACGCGGAGCACCTGGAACGCCTAGCTAAGCTGGGCCAGGAGGGATGGATGCTGGTCTCCGGTAATGAGAATTGGAAATACTCCCTATTTGTGCGGGAGATTGAAGAATAGCTGTAGAGACAAGGGCCTTTCCCTATTGGGGAAAGGCCCTTGTCTTATTCTCCCCCCAAGGGACATCCCCTTTTGCGCTGCGTTTTTGGGAGAATTTCCCACGGCAAATCGCCCCATTCGGTGGAACGCTAAACAGGATGAACCATTTAAAAGGGGAGTGATTGGATGAGCAAAGACCACAGCCGGTCAAAAACCGGGGTGGATCTGGGGAAAGACAGTATCGGCAAACTGCTGCTGCGGCTGTCCTTGCCTGCCATTTTAGCCCAATTGACCAATGCGCTGTACAGCATTATCAACCGTATGTATCTGGGCAACCTCCCGGGGCAAAGCCATTTGGCCCTCTCTGCCCTGGGGGTCTGCATGCCGATTTTGATTTTGATCACCGCTTTCAGCTCCCTGGTGGGGATGGGCGGTGCGCCGCGGGTCTCCGCCCGTATGGGCAAGGGGGACTATGCCGGTGCGGAACGGATCCTCGGCAGCTGTTTTACCACCATCCTGCTGATCTCCGCCACCATCACCCTGGTGTTACAGCTGTTTATGGCCCCCATTCTGCAGATGTTTGGGGCCAGCGGCGAGACCCTGCCCTATGCCATGAGCTACCTGCGGATCTACTCCCTGGGTACCGTCTTTATGCAGATTAGCCTGGGGATGAACTTTTTTATCAGCGCCCAGGGGTTTGCCAAAACCAGCATGATCACCATTCTGTTGGGTGCAGGGCTCAACATCATTCTGGACCCCATCCTGATCTTTGGGCTGGGAATGGGGCTGCCGGGGGCTGCGCTGGCCACAGTCATCTCCCAGGGGGTGGCGGCTGCCTGGGTGATGCGGTTCCTGCTGGGGCCCAAAACCCAGCTGAAAATCCGCAGGGAAAACATGCCCATACGCTGGAAGATCCTAGCCCCGGTGCTTCTTTTGGGGCTTTCACCCTTTGCAATGCAGTCCACGGAGGGCTTGGTCAGCATCGCCTTTAACATCCGCCTGCGGGATATGGGCGGCGATGTGGCCGTGGGGGCGATGACCATCCTGACCAGCATCCTCCAGGTGGGGATGATGCCGGTTTCTGGCATGAGCCAAGGGGCCCAGCCCATCCTGAGCTTCAACCTTGGCGCCCGAAAAGCCGACCGGGTCAAGGAGGCATTCCGCATCCTGCTGTTTTCCAGCCTGGGGTGGTCAGTCACTTATTGGGCCGTCTTAATGTTGTTCCCCGGGTGGTTTGCCGGCCTTTTTTCCAGCGACCCGGCCCTCTTGGAAACGGCGGTCTGGGCCATGCGGATTTATCTGGCCGCCCAGTTTATCAGCGGGGCACAGATCGCCTGCCAGCAGACGCTGGTGGCGGTGGAGCAGGCAAAAGCTTCGCTGTTCCTGGCACTGCTGCGCAAACTGTTTCTGCTGGTGCCGTTGATGTTCATCCTGCCAAGCATTGCTGGACTGGGGCTCACCGGTGTGTTCCTCGCCCAGCCCACCGCCGACCTGGTGGCCTTTACTATCACGGCCCTGGTGTTCTACACCAGGTTTAGCCGAGTACTCCGCGGGCTCCGGGAGGGGCACGTCCAGGAGGAATAGGGGACTGCTATCAAATTTTAGCAAGCATTTTGGACAGGCGCGTGAAAACGCGCCTGTCTTTCTGTTTCCAAGCCTTGCTGAGGGCCCCTGTTTTTCAGCGCCCAATTGCCAGGCTGCCACTGCACAAAGCCGAGGGACAGCCTCTTCCGGCACCAGGGTCCGTTTACGGCAAGAGGTTGCCGCGACTGGATGCAAAGAGCACTGTGGGAATGCCAGTTTTTCCACACCGCGCGGTGGGGAAAATCCCCAATGGATGGGAGGGGATCCAACCTTTAGGTGGTTGTTTCTAAACAATTTGAAAAGGAATATTTTCCCAAATTTGGTAAAGGTGGGAGAGGGATAATTGCGAAAAAACAATAAAATTCGACATATGGTTTGGGGCGAATGAATGTTCTTGCATGTCCATTTTATGCGGGTTGGCATGGTTTTGCACCCAATCTGCTCCAGGAAGGGGGAAGGAAAAAAAGCCCGGGATTTTTTTGGGAAAAGTGTGGACACACTATTGCAATTTCCTTATACCACATGTATAATTAGAACAACAGTGGTGAAAAGTGGGTAAAAGTGGTTTGAAAATTGCAAGAAGGGGGCGGAAAGAATGTTGATCGGCGAGTACCAGCATACGCTGGATCCCAAAGGCCGCGTCAACTTCCCCGCCCGTCTGCGGGAATCGCTGGGCTCCACCTTTATCATCACCAAAGGGCTGGACAACTGCCTGTATGTCTATTCCATGGAGGAATGGAAGGTGCTGGAGGATAAGATCCGTGCCCTGCCCATGAGCAAATCCCGCAACTTGCAGCGTTTCTTTTTTGCTGGGGCCGCTGAAGCGGAGCCGGATAAGCAGGGCCGGGTGCTCATTCCCGCCCATCTGCGGGAGTACGCCGGCCTCACCAAAGACGTAACGGTGATCGGCGCGTCGGTGCGGGCGGAGATCTGGGACAGCGAACGTTACCAGTCCAGCTGTGAGGAACTGACCAGCGACTCCATCGCCGAGTCGATGGATGAACTGGGATTTTAACAAACGAAGGGAAAACGGAGGGGAAAAGATGGAATTCAGCCATGTGCCGGTGCTCCTGGAGGAGTGTATTCAGGGCCTTGCCATCCGGCCCTCCGGCATCTATGTAGACGGGACCGCCGGCGGGGCAGGCCATTCCCGGGAGATTGCCAAGCGCCTGGGGCCCCAGGGGCGGCTCATCGCCATTGACAAGGATCCGGACGCCGTCGCCATCGCGGGGGAGCGGCTTCGGGAATTCCCCCAGGCCACAGTGGTGCAGAACGATTTCGCCAACATCCCCCTGGTTCTGGATGAGCTGGGTATTGACCGGGTGGACGGCATCCTCTTGGATTTGGGGGTGTCCTCCCACCAGCTGGACACTGCGGAGCGGGGCTTTTCCTACAACTTTGACGCCCCGCTCGACATGCGGATGAGTCAGAGCGGCCTATCTGCCTACGACATTGTCAACACCTACTCGGTGGAGGACATCACCCGCATCCTGCGGGAGTTCAGCGAGGAAAAATTCGCCTACCGCATCGCCCAGAACATTGAGAAAGCCCGGCAGCAAAAACCGGTGGAAACCACCTTTGAACTGGTGGAGATCATCAAGCAGTCCATCCCGGCGGCGGCGCGCAGGGAAGGGGGCCATCCGGCCAAACGGACTTTCCAGGCGCTGCGGATCGCTGTCAACCAGGAGCTGGATCACCTGTCCATCTGCCTGGACGACGCTTTTGAACGGCTTGCCCCCGGCGGCCGGTTCGCCGTCATCACCTTCCACTCCCTGGAGGATCGGATCGTCAAGACCGGCATGGCGGAGTTTGCCCGGGGCTGTACCTGCCCGCCCGATTTTCCGGTATGCGTATGCGGGAAAAAACCCCAGATCCGGTTGGTGAGCCGCAAGCCGATCCTGCCCTCGGAGGAGGAGGTCCGGGACAATCCCCGGGCCCGCAGCGCCAAGCTCCGGGCAGCGGAAAAGCTGTAAAAAACGACTCTGCGGTCGTCTGTGATATGTGTGTTATAAAGGATACTGAAGAGAAATGGAGTGAATGCCATGGCCACCCGCCGGCGCAGTCAGCTAAGCTCATACCGAACCTATGGCAGTGTGGCCTACGCCCCCGCCTATGACGGCACCGCTGTCCGGGCGCCGAGGCGGGAGGAGGTGCTCCGTCCCAAGCCCCGGGTCCGCCCCAGGGAGCGGGTCCTCACCCGTACCCAGGTCCAGGTCCGAGAGGCGGGGCAGGCCTCGTGATCGGCTTTTTAGCAGTGGGGGTGTTCGCCGCCCTGCTGCTGCTGAGCTACACCCAGTACGCCGTGCTGACTGACCAGGTGGTGACCCTGCGCAGTGAACTGACCACCCTCCAGACGGAGAACGCTACGCTCAGCGCAGAGTATGAGAAGGTATTTGACATGGAGCGGATCCAGGCGGCTGTGGGAGATACCATGATCCGGCCCACCGGTGACCAGGTGGAGTATATCGATCTGTCCGAGCCTGACAGCGTGGTGGTGTACGGGCAGGAGGACGCCAAGACCGGCATCCCGGGCCTGCTGGCGGGGCTGGAGGAGATCATCTCCAGTCTGATCGAATATTTCCGGTGACCCGCCGCATATAGTGATCCATGGGTGGACGAAAGAGATAGACCGGGCGGAAGGGGCTCCCCCCGCGCCCGGAGCAAGGGGGCGCAAGAAAAGAGAGCTTTTCTTGCGCCTCAGATTATCAAGGCAGAGCGGAACGCACGGCAAAGCAGGGAAACGGACCCAGAGGAGGAGACCCCAGGATGGACGATCGCAGAGAACGAAATACCGGCCGCAGTGGACGGGAGAGCGGCTCCAAGCGCAAGATATTCCGTCGCACGGTCTTTCTGATGCTGGTGTGCGGCGTGGGTCTGTTCATCCCGCTGATCGGCCAGCTGTGGAACATCGCCATCGTCCACCATGAGGAGTATCAGGCTGAGGCGGTGGAGCAGCAGACACGGGATGTGGAGGTGGCTGCTTTCCGGGGGAGCATCTACGACAGCAGCGGAGACGTGCTGGCCATGTCAGCCACCGTCTACAACCTGATCCTGTCTCCCAGGGACCTGGAGGCCAGCGTGGACGAGTCCAAATACAAGGATGAGGAGGGCAATGCGGACCTGACGGCCTATCAGGCGGCCCTCCAGGCCAAGAAGGACCTGGTGCTGGACGGCGTGCTGGCCGTGCTGGACCTGGACCGGGAGGCTCTGGCGGACCGATTGGAGCGGACCTACTCCCAGTATGAGGTCCTGAAGACCAACATCGAGAAGGAGCAGGCGGAACAGCTGCGCGCCTTTATCACGGAAAACAAGCTGTCTCATTTCCTGTACCTCACCCCCACCACCAAGCGGTATTACCCCTACGGCGACTTGGCGGCCCATGTGCTGGGCTTCTGCAACAGCGAGGGAGGCGCCTACGGTGTAGAGGCCATCTACAACGATGTGCTGGAGGGCACGGTGGGCCGGGTGGTCACCACCCGCACCGGCACCGGCGTGGAGATGTACGACAGTTACTCCGAGTATGTGGACGCAGAGGACGGCTGTGATCTGACCCTGACCATCGACACCACCATCCAGTCCTATGCCGAGCGCATCCTGGAGGAGGGGATCAAGGCCTATGACGTCCAGCGGGGCGGCTGGTGCGTTGTGCTGGACCCCCAGACCGGGGCTGTGCTGGCCATGGCCAGCTCCCCGGACTACGACCCCAACCAGTACGGGACCATCCGGGACGAGAGTCTGCGGGCTCAGGTGGAGGCTGATGTGCAGGCCGAGCTGGAGAAGCGGCAGGGCGAAAAGGCGGAGGGCAAGACCGACGAGGAGATCTACCAGGAGGCGGTGAACGCCGCCACAGGCACGGCCCAGAACAAGCAGTGGAGGAGCCAGGCGGTGAACGACACCTACGAACCGGGCTCCACCTTCAAGGCCCTGGTGCTGGCCGCAGCACTGGAGGAAGGCGTGGTGTCAGAGAGCGATACCTTCTACTGCCCCGGCTATTACATGGTGGAGGGCTGGCCAAAGCCTATCAGCTGCTCCAAAAAGGCGCCGGGCCACGGCACCCAGACCCTGGCCGAGGCGGTGCAGAACTCCTGCAACCCGGCCTTTATGCAGATCGGCCAGCGGCTGGGCATCGAGAAGTTTTATGAATATTTCCAAGCCTTCGGTCTGACAGAGCCCACCAATATCGATCTGAACGGGGAGGGCGTGAGTACGGTCTGGCCCCTGAACACGATGACCGGCGTGGACCTGGCGGTAGGCTCCTTCGGCCAGCGATTCACCGTCACCCCCATCCAGATGATCACAGCCTTCGCCGCTACCATCAACGGCGGCAAGCTGCTCCAGCCCTATGTGGTCCAAACGGTGACGGCCGCCGACGGCACGGTGGTGGAGAACACGGAGCCCACCGTGGTGCGGCAGGTGGTCAGCCAGGAGACCAGCGACAAGTGCCGGGAGATCCTCACCAGCGTGGTGATGGCCGAGAAGGGCACCGGCAAGAATGCCCGCCAGGCGGGCTACACCATCGGCGGCAAGACGGGCACCTCGGAGACCACCGTCCCCGGCGAGGTGGTGGTGTCCTTCATGGGCTTCGCCCCCGCCGACGACCCCCAGATCCTGGTCCTGCTGGCCTACAACACCCCAGCCCGGTCCGCGGAGGGGAGCAGCATCGGCACCACCGGCACCTGGATCAGCGGCGGCAACATGGGTGCCCCCATGGCGGGCAAGCTGATCGGCGAGATCCTGGACTATCTGGGAGTGGAGAAGGAGTACACCGCCGACGAGGCGGCCCTGGCCGACCTCCAGACTCCCAAGGTCACCGGGATGACCCCCGCCGACGCGGAGGCTGCCCTGGAAAAGAAGGGGCTGGACTCCCGCACCGTGGGTGAGGGCGAGACAGTCACCGCCCAGGTGCCCGCGGCCGGCTCCGTCATCCCCGGTGAGAGCACCGTGATCCTCTATCTGGGCGGCGCGGAGCCGGAGGAGACGGGCACCGTGCCCGACGTCACCGGGATGAGCTTCGCAGCGGCCCGCTCTAAGCTGGAGTCCGCCGGGTTCTTCATGCGGGCAGCAGGAGCGGCCACCTATCTGGGCTCCTCCAGCAAGGCTCAGGGCCAGAGCGTGGCCGGCGGAGAGACTGCGGCCATCGGCACCATCGTAGACGTCACGTTCAGCACACCTCAGGTGGAGGACGGATACCTCTACGACGGATAAGAAGACACAGGCGGAGAAAGACCTGATTTTTTGCGGCGGTCTTTCCTTATTTCGCACCTCTTAAAGAAAATGAAACCCACCCTTGAGGGGTGACACCATGAAGCTGCGAGATCTGCTCGCCGGCGTCCCCCTCACGGGGGGCAACGCCGACCTGAATATGGAAATAAATTCCATATCGTATGACAGCCGGACCCTGGAGCCGGGCGCCCTGTTTGTGACGCTCTCAGGGTCCAAGACAGACGGACACCGGTATGTGGCCCAGGCGCTGGAAAAGGGCGCCGCCGCCATCCTGTGCCGGGAGCCGCCCCGGACAGGGAGCTGGCTCTCCACTCCAGACCCCAGGGCCGCCCTGGCCCGGGTGTCCGCCGCTTGGTTCGGATACCCGGGGGAGGAGATGACCCTGATCGGGGTCACCGGCACCAACGGGAAGACCACCACCACCTATCTTATCAAGGCCATGCTGGAAGGGGCGCTGAAGACCCGTGTGGGCCTGATCGGCACCAACCGAAACCTGATCGGCGCCCTGGAGCTGCCCGCCCACCGCACTACACCGGAGCCCTATGAGCTCCAGGCGCTGCTGCGGCGCATGGCAGACGCGGGATGCACCCATGTGGTGATGGAGGTCTCCTCCCACGCCCTGGCCCAGAGCCGGGTGGAGGGACTGACCTTCCAGGCGGGGGTGTTCACCAACCTGACCCAGGACCATCTGGACTACCACGGGACCATGGAGGCCTACCGGCGGGCTAAAGGGAGGCTGTTCCGCCAGTCGGAGCGTGCGGTGCTCAACCTGGACGACGAGGCGGGCCGGTACTATGCCGAAACGGTGCCGGTTCCGACCTTTACTTACTCGGAGTGCCGGGACGAGGCGGATCTCACGGCCAAGAACCTCCGCCTGTTCCCTCAGCGGGTAGAGTTTGAGGCGGTGACCAGGGACGCCATTTCCCGGGTAAGGCTGCCTATACCCGGAGGCTTTACCATCTACAACGCTCTGGGTGTGCTGGCCTGCGGGCTGGTGCTGGGCCTGCCGCTGGACGGCTGTGCCGCCGCACTGGGGGCGGCCCGGGGGGTGAAGGGCCGCATCGAGGTGGTGCCCACCCCCACGGACTACACGGTGCTCATCGACTACGCCCACACCCCTGACGCCCTGGAGAACATCCTCACTACCGTGCGGGACTTCACGCCGGGGCGGGTGATCTGCCTGTTCGGCTGCGGGGGCGACCGGGACCGCACCAAGCGGCCCCGTATGGGGGCTGTCGCCGGGGCTCTGGCCGACGTGGCGGTAGTCACCTCAGACAATCCCCGTACTGAGGTGCCCATGGACATTATCAACGACATTCTGCCCGGCCTGGAGGGGGCTCCGGCGGAGGTCGTGGTGGAGCCCGACCGTCGCGCCGCCATCCGGCGGGCCCTCTCGCTGGCCCGGGCGGGGGACACGGTGGTGCTGGCCGGTAAGGGCCACGAGACCTATCAGGAGGTGGACGGCGTGGAGTACCACCTGGACGAGCGGGAGGAAATCGCCGCCTATTTCGCCTGAGAGGCGAGGAAGTTTGTTGCTTTTTCGAGTGGAAACCATGCCGGGATTGTGATAAAATATCGAACCGGCTCACATGGGCCGCAATTTGGAATGTTGAGAGGCTTTGGAGGTTGCAAAAGAGATGTTAAGGATTGTAATCAGCTTTGTGGTGGCCTTTGCGGCGGCCGCCCTGGGCGGGAAGGGGCTCATCCCCCTGCTGCGGCGCATGAAGGCCGGGCAGTCCATCAAGGAGATCGGCCCCACCTGGCACATGTCGAAGCAGGGGACGCCCACCATGGGAGGGCTGATGTTCATCATCGGCTCCGCTGCGGCGGTTCTGCTGCTGGGGTGGCCGGACTTTGCCGCAGGGCGCTTCGGCGGCGGCTTTGTGCTCCTGTTCGCCCTGGTGTTCGGCGTGATCGGCTATATTGACGACTATGTGAAGGTGAAAAAGCACCAGAACACCGGCCTGACCGCACCGCAGAAGTTTCTGCTCCAGTTGGCGGCGGCCATCGTGTTCACGGTGCTGATGCGCAACCACCACTATCTGACTCCCGACCTTTACATCCCCTTTGTGAACGTGACCCTGTCCCTCCCCTGGCCCGTTTATATGGTGTTCGCCGCCTTCGTCATGGTGGGCACCGTGAACGCCGTCAATATCACCGACGGCATCGACGGCCTGGCCACCGGCGTCACCATGCCCGTGATGCTCTTTTTCACCGCCGTGGCCTGCTTCTGGGGGCAACTGGAGCTGGGGATCTTCTCCGCCGGGCTGTTCGGCGGGCTGTGCGGATTCCTGATCTATAACTTCCACCCCGCCAAGGTCTTTATGGGCGACACTGGCTCTCTCTTTCTGGGGGGAGCGGTGTGCGGACTGGCCTTCGCCCTGGATATTCCCCTGGTGCTCATCCTGGTGGGCATCATCTACATCCTGGAGACCCTGTCCGACATTCTCCAGGTGGGCTACTTCAAGCTGACCCACGGAAAGCGGATCTTTCGCATGGCGCCCCTGCACCACCACCTGGAGCTGGGCGGCTGGAGCGAGGTGAAGCTGTTCTGTGTGTTCTCCGGCGTGACCCTGCTGGCCTGTGTGCTGGCCTTCCTTGGAGTCATGGGCCGGTAATCCACCCTGAGTTGAGAGAAAGGAGGGGAGCCCCCTGGCAAAGCGCAAGCGCGATCTGACCATTGAGGAGCAACTGGCCCGGGGACCCATGGACCTGCCCTTCCTGATGCTGGTGCTCCTGCTCACCGGCATCGGCGTGATCATGGTGTTTTCCGCCTCCTACGCCACGGCGTACCTGCAGGAGGACAAAAGCCCCACCTTCTACTTCTTCCGCCAGGCCCTCTTTGCCGCGGCTGGCCTGACCGTGATGTATATCACCTCGAAGATCAACTACCAGACCTTCCGCTGGCTGTCGGTCTTCGCACTTGGGCTGGCTGTCCTGTTGCTCATCGCGGTGCTCATCCCCGGCATCCACACCAGCCGTTCCGACGGCGTGAAGCGGTGGATCGCCGTACCGGGCATCGGAACCTTCCAGCCGTCGGAGATCGCCAAGGTGGCCGTCATCATGTACTTTTCCGCCCGGCTGTCCAAGCGGAACACGGAGAAGCCGCGCCGCCTCTCCCCCCGCAGCCCGCTCAGCGGTGTGGTGGGCTTCCTGGACCGCATCGGCTTTCTGGAACTGGTGCCCTATGGACTCATCCTGCTGCTGATTGTGGGCCTGATGATGCTGGAGCCCCACATGTCGGGTACAATCCTGATTCTGGCCGGCGCGGCGGCGGTGCTTTTTGCCGCCGGCATCAAGCTCTACTGGTTTGCCGGCGGCGGCGCGGCCCTGATGGGGCTGGTGGTGCTCATGATGAGCGGCTACCAGTCCACCCGCATCCTGGTGTGGCAGGATCCCTGGGCTTATCCCCGGGACGGCGGCTATCAGATTATCCAGTCCCTCTACGCCATCGGCTCCGGCGGACTGCTGGGCCTGGGCCTGGGCAAGAGCCGGCAGAAGTTCCTCTACCTGCCCGAGCCGGAGAACGACTTCATCTTCGCCATCGTGTGCGAGGAGCTGGGCCTGATCGGGGCCGGAATCGTCCTCATTCTCTTTGCCCTGCTGGTCATGCGGGGCTACTGGATTGCCATCCACGCCAGAGACCGCTTCGGCGCCCTTCTGGTGGTGGGTATCACCACCCTGACCGCGGTACAGGTGTTCCTGAACATCTCCGTGGTCACCAACCTGATCCCTACCACCGGCATCTCCCTGCCGTTTTTCAGTTACGGGGGTACGGCGCTGATGATCCAACTGGCGGAGATGGGCATCATCCTTTCCGTTTCCCGGCAGATCCCGGCGCCGAGACAGGAGTAAAAAAGTCCAGGGAGGACGCTGTTCCCCTGCGCGGCCAGGGACAGTGGTGTGCTCCGCAGGCGCATGTCCTGCTGCGCACATCCTCTGAATTTCTTTCACCCTATGGCGGGTGAAGCTTTTTGAGGCCGCAGGGGCGACCAGCGGCCGCCCTACATTACGAGGAGGAGAAAAAAGGAATGAGAGTCCTCTTTACCTGCGGGGGAACGGCGGGCCATGTCAATCCCGCCGTGGCCCTGGCCCAGATGTTCCAGACCCGCAACTCCGGCTGTGAGGTGCTGTTCGTGGGCGCCGACGGCGGCATGGAGACCCGGCTGGTGCCCAAGGAGGGGTACCCCATTGAGACGGTGACCATCACCAACTTCCGGCGGTCCCTCTCTCCGGCCTCCATCGGCCACAACGTCAGAACCCTGCTGAACATGAACAAGTCCAGGAAGCAGGCCAACGCCATCCTGGACCGCTTTCAGCCTGACCTGGTGGTGGGCACCGGCGGCTATGCCTCCTTCCCGGTGGTGAAGGCCGCCGCGAAGCGGGGGATTCCCACCGCCGTTCACGAGTCCAACGCCGTCCCCGGCCTGACCACCAAGACCCTGTCCAAGGTGGTGGACGTGGTGATGGTGGGCTTTGAGGAGAGCCGAAGCCACTACGACGACCCCGGAAAGGTGGTGGTCACCGGCACGCCGGTGCGTACCGACTTCTTCCGCTATACCCGGAAGGAGGCGCGGGCGGAGCTGGGCCTCACCGATGACCGGCCCCTGGTGCTCTCTGTGTGGGGCAGCCTGGGGGCGGAGGTGATGAACTGCCAGATGGCGGAGTGCATTGCCCTGGAGTGCCGGGACGGCGCCCCCTTCCACCACATCCACGGCGCGGGCCGGGACTACCGGGCGGTGCTGGACGCCCTCCAGGGCAGCGGCCTGGCGGACCACCCGGAGGTGGATGTGCGGGAGTATATCTACGACATGCCCCTGGTGATGGCAGCCGCTGATCTGGTGCTGTGCCGGGCGGGGGCGTCCACCATCGCGGAGATTGCCGCCATCGCCAAGCCGGCGGTGCTGGTGCCCTCCCCCAACGTGGTGGCCGACCACCAGACCAAGAATGCCAGGGTGCTGGCCAACGCCGGCGGCGCGGTACTGCTGCCGGAGGGGGAGTCCTCTGGAGAGAAGCTGTACGCGCTTATGACCGGGCTGCTCTCCGACGCCCCCCGGCGGGAGGCCATGAGCCGCGCCCTGCGGGACATGGCGGTGCCAGACGCGGCGGAACAAATCTACCAGACTCTGGTCCGTTTGATGGAAAAACGGGCCAACTGAACCAGCCGTCCTCCCTCCGCATAGGATAGCGTACCAAACGACTTGCGGAGGCTGGATCTATGAGTGCTTACATCATCGAGGGGGGACACCCCCTGGACGGCTCTGTGCGGATACACGGGGCAAAAAACAGCGTACTGCCCATTCTGGCGGCCTGCCTTCTGGCCCCGGGCGAGTGCGTCATCCACAACTGCCCGGAGCTGTCCGACGTGGCGGCCTCCCTGGACATCCTCCGGCACCTGGGCTGCCGGGCGGAGCGGCAGGGGGACGCCGTGGTGGTGGACGCCTCCGCCCCCACGGGCTGGGACGTGCCCGACGCGCTGATGCGGGAGATGCGCTCCTCCGTCATCTTCCTGGGGGCCATCCTGGGCCGCATGGGACGGGCCGAGCTGTGCGCCCCCGGCGGGTGTGAGCTGGGGCCCCGGCCCATCGACCTCCACCTGGGGGCCATCCGGGGCCTGGGCGGCCGCATCACCGAGGACGGCGGCGGCCTGCGGGCCGAGGGAGCCCTGCGGGGAGCGGACCTCGTGCTCTCCCTGCCCAGCGTGGGGGCCACGGAGAACGCCATGCTGGCGGCGGTGTGCGCCGCCGGCACCACCACCATCACCAACGCCGCCCGGGAGCCGGAGATCGTGGATCTCCAGGGCTTTCTGAGGGCTATAGGGGCGAAGGTGCACGGGGCGGGCAGCTCGGTGATCACCGTGGAGGGCGGCGTCCCCCTCCACGGCGGCAGCTATGCCGTCATGGGCGACCGCATCGTAGCGGCTACCTACCTGGCTGCGGCGGCCTCCGCCGGCGGTACGGTGGAGGTGACGGGGGTGGACTACCGCCACCTGTCCACGGTGAGCGCCGTGCTGCGGGAGGCGGGGTGCGACGTGCAGAGCGGGGCGGAGTCCATCCGCCTGCGCCGGGACGGCCCCCTCCAGGGGGTGCGGCCGGTGCGCACGGCCCCCTACCCCGGCTTCCCCACCGACGCCCAGGCGCCGCTCATGGCCGCCCTGACCCGGGGGAAGGGTTGCACCGTCTTTGTGGAGAACATTTTCGAGAGCCGCTACCGCCACGTGGATGAGCTCTCCCGCATGGGGGCGGACATCCGGGTGGAGGGCCGTGTGGCGGTGGTGTACGGCGTGCCGCGGCTCCACGGGGCCCAGGTGCGGGCAACGGATCTCCGGGGCGGAGCGGCGCTGGCGGTGGCCGCCCTGGGAGCGGAGGGACGCAGCGAGCTTACCGGTGTGCACCACATCGACCGGGGCTACCAGTCCCTGGAGGGAGATCTCCGCCGCCTGGGCGCAGAGATCCGGCGGATTTAAGGGTTTTCTTAGGATACGTTCACAAATCCGCAACCTTTCTGTGGGATACTGACAGAAACCAGAACAGACAGGAGAGCAGTTGGAATGGCGGCGAGAAGGAACAGACGGGGACGGCGGCGGAATCGGGGGCGCTTCAGCGCGCTCTATAAGCTGCTGTCCGTTCTGATCATCTTCGCCGCCATTTTGATGGGCTGTGTGGTATTCTTTCGGGTGAATACCGTGGAGATCACGGGGGACTCCCCCTATACGGAGGAGGAGATCCGCCGGGTATCCGGCGTGGAGCAGGGGGACAACCTGTTTACCCTCAACAAATACCAGATCAGCAGCCGTATTTACACCCAGCTCCCCTATATCGGTACCGTGAATTTTGAGCGGAAATACCCCGATACCTTTGTCATCCACGTGACGGCCAGCGTTCCGGTGGCGTGGATTGAGAGCGGCGGCAGCCGCTGGCTGATGGACACCGACTGCAAGCTGCTGGAGAGCGGCGGAGCGTCCTTAACAGAGGGTAAAGCCCAGGTGCGGGGGCTGGAGGCAGTCAATCCCTCGGTGGGCAGCGTGCTGACCGTGCCGCCGGAGCAGCAGGACAAGCTGGACCAGCTCAAGGGCTTCCTGGCGGCCATACAGGCCCGGCAGATGACGGGCAGCCTCACCAGCTTCCTGGATCTCACCTCCAACAATGAAATCCGCTTCGGCTATGGGGCGAACCTGACCGTTCTGTTCCCAATGAACGGAGATTTTACGCAGAAGACCTATTATCTACAGCAGACCCTCTGGACCATGGATGAGAAGGGAATCCCGCGAACCGGCACGTTGGACTTGACCTACGACAGCCAGGAGGGACATCTGCTGCCGAAGCGGTGGCTGCCGGAGGCATCCACTGCGCCGGAGCTCAGCCCGCCGCCCGCGGCGGAGGCCGGAACACAAGGAGAGAACGATGCCAATGAGAAGACAGATGCAGAATAAGGGGGAGCTCGCCGTCATGGTGGTATGCGTGGTGGTGGGCTTCCTGTTGGCGGCCCAACTGCGCAGCGTCAAGCTGGCGGGGGCGGCCGACGCCACCAACGCCAGCCGCCTGGAAACCCTTCAGAACCTCTACAACGAGGTGGTGGATCAGAAGGACGGCCTGGCTGACCAGGTGAAGCAGCTCCAGGGTGAGCTGGAGCTCTACCGGGAGCAGGCCGCCTCCGGCGAGGCGGGCAGCCAGGCCCTCAAGGCCGAGCTGGAGCAACTGGAGATCACCGCCGGACTCACCGATGTGGAGGGCCCCGGCGTCACCATCATCCTGGAGGACTCCAGTCAGGCTAACGTTACCGGAAACGAGGCCGACTACCTCATCCACGACAACGACCTGCTCTCCGTCATCAATGAGCTGCGTTCCGCCGGGGCGGAGGCCATCTCCCTCAACGGAGAGCGTATTCTGGCCACCAGCGAGGTGCGCTGCACTGGCGCGGTGGTAACGGTGAACGGGCGGCGGTACGCCGCGCCCTACGTGGTCTTTGCCATCGGCGATCCGGACACCCTCTACAGTGCGTTGACCATGCGCAACGGCGTGGTGGACGTGCTCAGCCAGTGGGGCATCACCGTGAAGGTCACTGCCAGCGACCAGCTGCTCATTCCGAAATACAACGGCACCGTGGAGTACCAGTACGCCAAGCCCATCCCGGCGGATGAGGGCGGAGAGGAGGCGGTGGGCTGATGCTGGAACTGATCGGACTGGTGGCCGGCCTGCTCATCGGCGCCTTTTTCCCCTGGACCATCCCAGCCCAGTGGTCCCTCTATGTGGCCGCAGGGCTGCTGGCCGCCCTGGACTCCGCTTTGGGCGGCTTCCGGGCCCGGGTTAAGGGGGAGTTCAAACTGGGGGTGTTCCTCTCCGGCACCATCGGAAACGCGGCTATCGCGGTGTTCCTCACCTGGCTGGGCCAGAAGCTGGGACTGCCCCTCTACCTGGCCGCCGTGCTGGTGTTCGGCACCCGGATGTTCCAAAACTTTGCGGAAATCCGGCGGGAGCTATTGACCTCCAAGCAAAAGAGAGCTAAAATAAGTCAAGATATAGTTAGAGACGGGGAGGACGGCACAAAATAAGTCCTTTTTCGGCCTTACCCGCGCAGTTACAACGAATTCGGTTCACATAGGAGGAGCAGTTATGGCGTTTGGACTGGATACCGGTCCCGATAATGTCGTTACCATCAAGGTCATCGGCGTCGGCGGCGGCGGCAACAACGTAGTCAACCGGATGGTGAAATCCGGCACCAAGGGTGTGGATTTTATCGCGGTCAACACGGACAAGCAGGCGCTTGCCATTTCCAGCGCGACGTTTAAGATTCAGATCGGTGAGAAGCTCACCGGCGGGCAGGGCGCGGGCAGCGACCCCGAAGTGGGGCGCAAGTCCGCTGAGGAGAGCCGTTCCGCTGTGTCCAAGGCCCTGGAGGACGCGGACATGGTGTTCATCACCGCCGGTATGGGCGGCGGCACCGGTACCGGCGCGGCCC
>ENA-ORUM01001653-ORUM01001653.1-human-gut-metagenome-genome-assembly--contig:-NODE-1653-length-16648-cov-5.643042_pt1 | contig 16648 bp, 14 predicted proteins | sample MGYA00242083_ERZ509217 | MGnify/ENA primary metagenome ERZ509217 (study PRJEB26280, sample SAMEA2338831) | human gut metagenome | biome: human gut; feature: human-associated habitat; material: faeces... | reverse complement strand
GTGGGGTTTGGGGAGGGGGAGGAGAAACTTTCTGCAGAAAGTTTCTCCTCCCCCTCCTCAATGCCTCTCTGTCCTTAAATATCTTCGTTAGCGCTTCGCGTAGGCTTTGGGCCCTTCCATATAATAGTCACCGCCCTCGACATCGCCCACGACGATGACGGGGAAGTCCACGACCTCCATCGCCGCCAGCGCTTCCGGGCCGAGCTCGGCATAGGCCAGCACCGTATACGAACGGATGCAGCGGGACAGCAGCGCCCCGGCGCCGCCGGTAGCCGCGAAATAGACCGTCCCGTAACGCTGCATGGCGTCCTTGACCGCCTGCGAACGGTTGCCTTTGCCGATCATGCCGGAAAGCCCCTTTTCCATCAGGCGCGGCGCGTAGGCGTCCATACGGCCTGAGGTCGTCGGCCCGGCGGAACCGATGGCCTGCCCCGGCTTGGCCGGAGAGGGCCCCACATAATAAACAATCTGATCGCGCAGATCCACGGGCAGGGGCTCTCCCCTGTCCAGCGTCTCCACCATGCGCTTGTGGGCGGCGTCGCGGGCCGCGTAAATGGTTCCCGAAATGAGGACTCTGTCACCGATATGCAGTGAACGCACCTTGTCTTGAGTAAGGGGCGTCGTCAAACGGATGGGTTCGGACACGGAAATCTCCTGTTTGCCCCCGCGCCTGAGGCGGGGACTGGAAGTGATTACAGTTCCGCCTCGGCGTGGCGCGCAGCGTGGCAATTGATGTTCACCGCCACCGGGAGGCTGGCGATGTGCGTGGCGCAAAACTCCACGTTGACCTTGAAAGCCGTGGTCGTCCCGCCGAGCCCCTGCGGGCCCGTCCCGAGATCGTTCAGGAGGCCGAGGAGCTCTTCCTCAAAGGCCGCATACCGGGGATCGGGGTTGCGGGTGTCCACGTCGCGCATGGCGGCGCGCTTGGCGCACAGGCCCGCCAGCTCAAGCGTACCGCCGATGCCCACGCCGACCACCATCGGAGGACAGGGGCTCGAACCGGCGGCCTTCACCGTATCCACCACAAATTTCTTCACGCCTTCAATGCCGTCAGCGGGGACGAGCATCTTGAGGGCGCTCTTGTTTTCACTGCCCGCCCCTTTGGGCGCCAGCTTCAGGCGGATGCGATCGCCGGGCACAAGGCGCACATGCAGCACGGCGGGCGTGTTGTCCCCGGTGTTCTTGCGCTCGAACAGCGGCTCGGCCACGGAGGATTTCCGCAGATAGCCTTCCGTATACCCTTTGGCGATCCCGGCGTTGACGGCCTCTTCAAACGAACCGCCCACGACATGCACATCCTGCCCGACTTCGGCGAACACGACGGCAAGGCCGGTATCCTGACAAATAGGCGTGTTCTCCGAAGCCGCGATGTCGGCATTCAGCAAAAGTTGACGCAACACATCCTTGCCGGAAGGCGAGGCCTCCCGTTCCACGGACGACTTGATGGCCCGGTACATCACATCCGGCAAGCGGCAGCAGGCGGCGACGGCCAGCTCCGCGACGGTATCCGTTATGGCTGAAACATGAATTTCGCGCACGGCACTCTCCTCAAGCATAAAGACGTAACAAAACGAACCGCCTCGGACACGACACGGCGGGGGAATTCCCGCCTTGTTTGGGTTCTCACTGTTATCATGCGACTGTGCGGCGCACAAGCGCCGCCGAAAGAATAAAGATCAAACATTCTCCCCGGAACGGCGCGCTTTGCGATCTTGCCGTATGCTGGCTAAACGGGTATGATTCTTCGCTTGAGACAAAAACGGCGCCCGAGAAAGCGCTGATAGCAACCATAACCATCAGGATAGGCCCCATGAGCAACCATTTTGAAGGACTTGGCAAAACCTGGCTGACCCTTTTGAACGATCCCGAGAAGGAAGTTCCCGCCGTCGTCATGCAGGTGATGAAGGAAGGAAAGACCCGTGATTGTTGGCAGCGCAAGGACTCCAAGGAAGAAACCATGGTGCTGGCCTGGCCGGTAGAAACAGGATTCCGCGCGGGCGTCACCGTCCACGGGAACGCGGGCGATCAGCTCCGTCCCGTGTCGACCTATCCCCTGCTGGAAGGCGCGCCCAACGACATGACCGTGAACGAGACGTATCTCTGGCAAAACGAAACCGAAGGCGAAGTGTCCGCCACCTGCAACGAAGGCGCCAACCCGCTCTGGTTCTACTCGCCGTTTCTGTTCCGCGACCGTGAAAATCTCACCCCCGGCGTCCGCCATACCTTCCTTATCGCCGGGCTCGCCTACGGCCTGCGCCGCGCCCTCCTCGACGAAATGACCATCACCGAAGGTGTGGAATACGAGCGTTACGTGGCGGAATGGCTGGCCCAAAATCCGGGTAAGACCCGCCTCGACGTGCCGCAGCTCACCGTGGATCTCAGGGGCGCCCGCATCGTCGTCCCCGGCGATGTCGCCAGCGAATATCAGATCCGCGTCCCGGTCACGTCCGTAGAAGAAATGCACATCCAGAACGAAAAAATTTATATGCTGATCGTGGAGTTCGGCCTCAATACCCCGAACCCGCTCCGCTTCCCCCTCTACGCTCCCGAGCGCGTCTGCAAGATCGTCCCGCAAGCCGGGGATGAAATCGACGCCATCATCTGGCTTCAGGGCCGTATCATCGACTAGATCCCCAGCTGCCTGAGGAGGGCATTTCCCGGCCTCGGGCAGCGGCGCCCCTCCTCCGGAACGACGCAGAAAGGAGCCCCGCCGTGTCCATGCACGAAATCGAAGACTATATCGAAGAGGCCATACGGGTCGTATCCCGTTCCGATATGCCCGTTTCCGAAAAGCGGAGCATGATTTATTCGCTGCTCAGGCTGGAGGAGTACGGCGATTGCGGGTTCACCAACCTGCGGACGCTGAAAGAGATGATGGACTGCCAATACACCTTCGTCTTCGACAAGACGGAGATGTATGACTATGAGGCGAATCGGGGCTATTACGACGACCTTTCCAAGAAAAGCGGCTGTTCACAGGGCGCTCCCTATACGCTCGTCGCCCGTGATGCCGTGACCAACGAATGGGTGAAGCACGGCGACAAGGTTTGCATCGACAGCGGCTCCGACGCGTGGCGGGGCATGGTGGCCGCCGGGGCCATTGCCGGCGAGGGCGCGGCCCCCGTGGAACGGCTGGAAAATCTGGACGTGCTGCGAAAGGTGAAGAAGCTTTGGGGCCCGATGGACGACTACTTCATGCAGGCGCACGGCGGCCTCTTCCTCCTTTCCGGAGCCATTGACGATTTGCCGGAAGAGGAATTCCCCGAACACTTCGGCATGACCAAACAGGACTTTGAGGACGAATACGGCGACTAGCCGTTCTCCGTTTTCAGAACGGACCGCCACCGGACGGCCCAGTACAGCGACTTTTTGAAAGGAAACAGACAATGCGCAGCCAAAAAATGACGTTCGGTCTTGAAAAGGCCCCCCATCGCTCCCTGCTCTACGCGCTCGGCCTGACCCGCGAAGAGATGAAACGCCCGCTCATCGGCGTGGTGAACGCCGCCAACGAAGTGGTCCCCGGCCACCTGCATCTCGGCAAAATCGCCGAGGCCGTCAAGGCGGGCATCCGCATGGCGGGCGGCACGCCTATGGAGTTCCCGGCCATCGCCGTGTGCGACGGCCTGGCCATGAATCATGAAGGTATGCGCTTCTCCCTGACCTCGCGGGAAGTCATCACCGACTCCATCGAAATCATGGCTACGGCACATCCTTTCGACGCGCTGGTGTTCATCCCCAACTGCGACAAGATCGTCCCCGGTATGCTCATGGCCATGATGCGCCTGAACCTGCCCTCCATCATCATGAGCGGCGGCCCCATGCTGGCGGGACGGAACAACACCGACCTCATCAGCGTGTTTGAAGGCGTCGGCGCGGTCCGTAACGGCACCATGACCGAAGAAGAGCTGGAAGACCTGACCGAAAACGCCTGTCCCGGCTGCGGTTCCTGTTCCGGCATGTACACCGCCAACACCATGAACTGCCTGTGCGAAGCCATGGGCGTGGCCCTGCCCGGCAACGGCACGACGCCCGCCGTGTCCGCCGCCCGTATCCGCCTTGCCAAACAGGCGGGTATGCAGGTCATGGAACTTCTCGAAAAGAACATCCGCCCCCGCGACATCGTGACCGAACAATCCGTCCACAACGCTGTGGCGGCGGACATGGCTCTCGGCGGCTCCACCAACACGACCCTCCACCTGCCCGCCGTATTCGGGGAAGCCGAACTGAGCCTGTCTCTGGACATCTTCGACGACATCAGCCGCAAGACGCCCAATATCTGTAAGCTTTCTCCCGCCGGGACGCAGCACATCGAAGACCTGCACCGCGCGGGCGGCATCCCCGCCGTCATGGGAGCCCTGCTCGACAAGGGCCTCGTGCACGGCGAGGCGCTCACCGTCACCGGTAAGACGGTGGCTGAAAATATCAAGGAACTCAAGGCCCACATCATTGACCCCGACGTCATCCGTATCGACAAGCCCTACGCCAAGGAAGGCGGCATCGCCATCCTGCGCGGCAACCTCGCGCCCGACGGCGCCGTGGTGAAGCAGTCCGCCGTGGCTCCCGAAATGATGGTCCGCGACGTGACCGCCCGCGTGTTCAACAGCGAGGAAGAAGGCGTGGAAGCCATCCTCGGCGGCAAGATCAAAAAGGGCGACGTGGTGGTCATCCGGTATGAAGGCCCCCGCGGCGGCCCGGGTATGCGCGAAATGCTGACCCCGACGTCAGCCATCGTGGGCATGGGCCTCGGCGCGGATGTGGCGCTCATCACGGACGGCCGTTTTAGCGGCGGCAGCCGGGGTGCGGCCATCGGCCACGTATCCCCCGAAGCGGCGGACGGCGGGCTCATCGGGCTCGTGCAGGACGGCGACACCATCCATATCGACATCCCCGGCCGTAAGCTGGAACTGGTCGTCCCCGAAGCGGAAATCGAAGAACGCCGCAAACACTTCGTCCCCGTGGAAAAGGATGTAAAATCCCCGTTCTTGCGCCGTTACGCCAAGCTGGTGACCTCCGCATCCACCGGCGGTGCATACAGGAAGCTCTAAAGCTGTCTCCGAGCGGCTACCATTTACAAGCCATCCCCCAGCCTCCTTCATTCGGGAGGCTGGGGGAATTCTTTTAGGCTTCTGGCATTTTTCTGGCCCCTACGTGGAGAATAGGGTTCGGGGGAGCCTCAAGCCTACTCTTTCGCTCCTTTGCACCTTAAGAAACCATCTCTTGCCGATTGGAGGAAATACGGGACTGGTGAGCTCATATGGTAACCGTTTTGTACCGTTCACTCCCCATTTACCAGAATGGGGCCGTTGGGGACCGAGAGTTTTCCTCTTATCAAAGGTTTTTTTGTTAATTTTTTATAAAATAAATACAGTATATTAACTATACGTTTCAACTTTTTTTCATTTTCCCCTTTTTTCTCGTTGACAGCGGTGGATGATTTTTATAAATAGTTCTGGCTGTGCAGCTGCGGCGAGCAGAAAAGCACGGTAAACGTCCCCATCGTCTAGCCGGCCCAGGACAGCGGCCTTTCACGCCGTCAACAGGGGTTCAAATCCCCTTGGGGACGCCAAATGAAATCAAAGGGTTACATGAAAATGTAGCCCTTTTTCGTATGTGGGGCAAATCTGCCCCACGCTCTGCCCCACAGATTTGGAAAATTTTTTGAAAACTATTATGATAGCCCCAAAAGGGGCGTTGAGGGAAAGAACTATAGAGTATCAGAGGGGAGCATGCTGAAAAAATTTGTCTGCTTAGCAAAATCGGCTCGCGAGGGTGGCTTCTGCATCGCAGGAAAAGAAATTCTTGCTAATGGCGGTATCGGCAACTGGTTTCGTCCAATAGGCAGCAGTGAAGAAGCTTTGCCCATTGCAGATTGCACATTCAATATCGGGAATGTTGTTGCTTGCGAGGTGAGTAATCACGCGCCTAGCCCTACGCAACCAGAAAATTATAAAGTTGCCTTAAGGCCAAACTGGCAAGTACACGGTGTCTTTCCAAAGCAAAATATTAATTTGTTAGTTGATTCCCCATTATCTCTCTGGAGTACCGGATTTAATTGTTCTTCTCGTCATGGGATGAATGATAGAGTATCTCTGAATACTCTTTATAGAGTAAATAATTCACTATATTTTATTAGAATCGCAGGTGGAACAGTTATAAAAAAGGATCAGAGTGATGAAGAACGTCAAAATACTAAAATTAGGCTTGCATTCTCATACAAAAATAAAGATTATTCACTTGTGGTAACAGATCCTGCTTTTACCGATTATTACTGGAACACTTTAAAACTTGGCGAATCAACAGAAATAGGTTCATGTTACCTTACTATTAGTTTAGGCAAGCCATTTAATAATTATTGTTATAAACTGGTTGCAGGTCATGTCTCTATTTAATTTATTCACGATCGGTTATTCAGGGTTTGCGATCGAAGATTTTATCGCTGTATTAAAAAAAAATTCTATTGGCGCACTTGTTGATATAAGGAGTTCCCCCTATAGTTCACATTTTAAAGACTATGATATTACAAATCTAAAATGTTTACTTAATAAAAACATGATATACTACTTATTTTTAGGCAATGAACTTGGAGCGCGACCTAACGACCATTCCTTATATACGAACAGAGTCGCGGATTTTAGTAAGATGGCAGAATCAGAACTTTTCATTGATGGCTGTGCACGAGTTAGAGAAGGTCTTAATAAGTTTTCCATATGCTTGATGTGTGCTGAAAAAGATCCGGCAACCTGTCATAGAGCAATTTTGGTTGCCAATAATTTTCGAAATATATATCCAGAGATCAAGATTTTTCATATTCATTCACAGTCAAAAATTGAGCCACAAGAAAAATTGGATAGACGAATAATGTCTATGTATAAACTGGAACAAGAAAATCTTTTAAAAGATGAGGCAGAAAGACAAAAGGAGGCTTATTTATTGCAGGAAAAAAAAATAGCCTATAACCTTGAAAGCGAATGAGGGAACAAATGTCCGTATTGTATACAGTCGGTTTTTCTGGAAAAGATGCAAAAACATTTTTTGAACTTTTAAAATTAAATAATGTTCAAACATTACTTGATATTCGTTTGAATAATGTATCACAGTTGTCTGGATATACTAAAAAAAATGATCTTGCTTATTTTTTAGACAAAATATGTGATATAAAATATAAACATCTACCAATACTTGCTCCAACTAAAGAAATTTTGGATGCTTATAAAGCGAAAAAAATATCTTGGAATGATTATGAAGCGAAATATATACATCTTATCAATGAAAGAAAAATTGAAAATGAGCTAAAAAATATAGATTTTAATAGGGCTTGTTTGCTATGTAGCGAAAAGTCTGCCGAACAATGTCATAGGCGGCTAGCAGCGAATACAATTAGAGATATGTTTATGGTTGAAAAGGTTATTCATTTATAAAAAAGGAGTAATGTTTATGATCACACAAGAACGTATGGTCCAATTTGAGTATCTTCTTTTACAGATATTGCATTTTGTAAAATTTGAACTATCAGTACGTGATGCTGGAATATGTGCTTTTTTTAGTACTGCAGATCAATACGAAAAAAGAGAACCAACCATTAGAGATATGGTAACGCGTTCTTGTAAGGCAAATATTGATATATTCTATAATTCAGTCAACGCTCTTTTTTCTGGTGACAATACGCTATTTAAAGTTAAATATTATACATATATGCCAATAAATTGGCATAAAAAGATGGATGAAACATGCAATAAATTTATAACATCCGGCATTAATCCACCAGCCGAATCTTCTGAGAAATATGTGCAGCTTATCAAAAGATTTACAAAGAGTTCCCAAGATGAAAAGCGTATGATTATTAGAGCGCTATCCGAAACTCAAAGCAAATCGTAATCGATATTGGCGGCTATGACTGCGGCTTTAGCTTTAGCGCAATGAAGGCGGCGGGGGCGTGTCTTTCTTTTGGTTTTTCTGGCCTTCCCGCTGTCGTCTGGCCTCGGTCAGATATTTGGTCAGGGTTTGAGGTTTCACTTCAATCCCTTTCTCGTGCAGGCGTTCGACGATCTCCTGTGTGTCAAAGCCGCGCTTTTTCATCCGCTCCAGCGTCGGGGCAAGGGTAAAAATGGCCTGCTTCACGGTCATGGCGCGGTTTCCATCCAGTGTGACGGCGGCGGGCTTGAGCTTGGCGAATTCCTGTCGGATTTCTTTAAGTTGGCTGGCTGTGATGGTCATGGTGTTTTCTCCTATGATTGACGGGGAATACCCCAGGATTTGGCTTTTGCCTTTGGCAGTCAAGCGGCACGCTTGCCCACTCCTTGCGCCAGCAAGGTATAGTGGGCTATATCTTGCTGCTGCGCCAAGATTTTCGTCAGATTCCTCAGCGCATCCTCATGCCACGCGGGCGGTTTGGTTTTTCGGCCTCTTGCGGAATTTGCCGTTCACGCTCCGCTGCTAATCTGGCCTGTTCCCGGTTACGGGCATTCATTTTCCTTTCGCCCTCTCGCTGAAGCTGAAATTCCTGAAAACGGATATAATTGCCGGAGAGCTGAATAAACTCTTGCATATCCGTCAGTTTCAGGTTTGCCTTGTCTTTTTCTCGTGCCATGTGCGCTTTGAGATCTTTATTTTCTGATTCCAGGGCCAGAATTCTGGACTGTGCCATCCGCACAGCTTCATGCGCCCTGTCGCGCTCATACAACAGGTTTTGCGCCTGCTGTTTTCGCATGTCCCGTTCTCGGGCTACTTCTTCCTTGTCGGAAAGGGCTTGTTGGTACGCATTCAGTTTTTCCTGGGCATGGACGAGCACTTCTTTAAAATTGAAGAAGTTCACGGCAGGCAGTTTGGGGCCATTTTTTAATTTGGCTTCGGCTTCAGAAATTGCCTTTTTCCTGCTTTCATTTTCTTCCTCAAGAGAGGTTTGTTGCGCTTCGGCAAGTTCAATCTGTTTTTGGAGGTCAAAAAGGATTGCCTCCAATCGGGCTGCATCCTGCCGCATGGCGGCTATCATTTCCTGCTGTTGCTTGAATTCCCTGGTATCCAGATGTTTTTTTGCCGAGCCTTTTTGCTGCTCCACGCCGCGCTCGATCCGGAAACCACATTTTTGCAGATGCTTCGGCAATTCATCCTGCAATTTTCTGAGCGCGGTTTTGGTATAAATATCCTTGGCACAAAGCCTGCCGTCCGACGTCACCGGCACATGGAGGAAGTGCATGTGCGGCGTTTTTTCGTCCATGTGCACCATTGCGGAGATGACGTTTTCCTTGCCGACAAAATCTGTGAGATAGGCTGTGGCTTCCTCGAAAAAGCGTCTGGTTTCATCGGCATTGAGTTTGTCAAAAAATTCTTTGTCCGAACTGACAACCAGGCCGCACATATGAACCGCATCTTTTCTGACAGCCTTAACCATGAGCAGGTCGTCAATGCGATTTTGAATGGTTTCGGCATAACTAGAGGAGCTATTGTCGCATAGGTCGTAGTTTCCCACGCTCCGGCTGTAATCAATGTCGGGGTTGGAATGGCTTTCGCGTTCGCGCCGGTTGTGCGACTGAATGCCGCGAATGGCGTCTTTCTTGAATTTGTCCATATGCAAGACGAGGAGTGACATTGTTTTCTCCGTTTTTTTTGGGGGGGGGCGACGTGGGCACAGGGGCGAGGCAAGGGATAACAAGAAAAAAGCGCGTCCACCTTTTTTTCGTGCCCACCTTTGATTTCTTACAGGTGGGCGTAACAAACAGATGTCGCATGGGCTTTTGCCCACCTGCCCACCATGCCCACGCAATTTTTGGATACGGTTATGACGGTTCATCATCACTGCTGCCTTCATCAGGCAAAACGAGAACGTAGGCCCTGATCCTGCCCATGCCGGGCAATTCGCGCTTTGTGGTATTCTTGCCGTCACTGAGTTGCAGCCATCCGGCCTTGCGAAGCACAGCCGCCGCGCGCCGGGGTGAAAAACCTTTGATAATCTCGGCTCTGAACGATTCCGGCAACACGATATATTCGGTGATGTCCCGGACGTTACGTCTAAAACCAACGCGGTTGGGGCATGTGGACATTTGTGTGTCCAAGTCCTGAAAACGGCTTGCTCCGTGCTGCTCGATGAACAGACGTACAGCGGCCAGAATGGCCGCGTTCTCTGAAGCGCCGATGCCGCCGCGCGCGGCCAGCCAGTCATGAAAACAGTGTTCGGCACAGCCTGGAGCGTCAAAGTCGGCGGGCAGAATCTCCATCTGCACGGCCAGACCTCCGGCCAGTCCGCAAAGCGCGAAGCGTTGGGCCACGCGCCGCACCTGTCCGTCCGCTCCGGCAGGCACAAGACGATTAACCGTGTTGGCAAGAGCCGGTTGCAGCTCGGACAAAACCGTGGTCATGGTGTCGGGTTCGGTCAGTTTGTGCAGAAAGGCGCGGCCCGCGTGGCCGTAATGAAGATCGGTCAACTCCTTGAGGCGGTTGACCACGGCTCCGGCATGAGGAAAACCGTGCAGTTCTGTGAGCATGGACGTATCCACGGGAAGCCCGACAAAGCGGACTTCCTGTCCACCTCTGGACTTCAGCCCGTTTTCGGCCAGCTTGTCGGCCAGGCCGAGTTCACCGCTGGAGAGAAAAAGCAGACGCCAGGAATGGGATTTGCGAAGATGGCCTTCGCGGCTGGAACGTCCCTTGCCCTGACCGTTGGCCAACATGTAGGCGCATTCGGCCAGAATCTTGCCGTTGACCTGTCCGACTTCATCCAGAATCAGCACATTGTCGTTGTGCAGGACTGCAATGTTCTCAAGGCCGTTGTCCGTGGCGCGCCAGCTTCGGACGTGTTCCGGCCCGCCCCAGACGGACGCGGCAATCTGGAGGGCCGTTGTCTTGCCGGAGGATGATCCTCCCTCAAAGCTGAAGCCGCCGCCTTCCAGACCGGCCAGACGCAGCAACGGCCCGGCGAAGGCCGCGCACAGGGCGAAGCTCAAACGGGAATTGCCGATGGAGAGTGTGGCTATCTCCTTCCAGCCATCCAAAGTTCCGGCGGTGCGGTACAGATCGCCGTGATGCGCGGATTGCAGCACCACGCTTTCGCCAGAGGTGTTGCCGTACACGGCATCCGGCAGGATGTAGGCGGCCTTGTCCCAGCCGGTACGGGGAACGCAACGAATGCGCCGGACAGGTCTGACAGCGGCCAGAAAATCCACCAGCTTTTTTCTGGCAACGGGATTACCGAACCAGCCGCCGGAAGCCAGGCTGCTGTACCAGTCCGCGCCCTGCCGAAAGAGCAGCTCAATGGGCATGGGCCAGGTATGCTTCTTGCCGTCCGGGTCAGCCCATTCCAGCATGAGGCCCCACTCGTTGCCCTCGCTGTCGCGGGTCATGCCTCTCACGGAGAGCGGAGGCCCGATGCGGACTTCGTTCATCTCGCCGTCCGGCTTGGTTTCCAGCTTGTACAGTCCGGCGCGTTTGCCATCGGGAACAAGAAAGAAGCCTTCCGGCATGGGACAATCGGTATCCTGCTTGCGGGCGGATGCAATGACAGCGCGGACAGCCTCAAGAGAACGCAGCCGGTGCAGATCGTTGAAATCCGTCGCCCTGCCGTCATGTGCCGGGCAGAGGGCCAGCTTGCCGCCCACAGCCTGCGCCGCGCTGGAAGCCGCTTCCCTGCCGGGATTCCACGGCGAGCCGTCGGGTTTGACGGTTTCGCAGTCGGTGTCCGCGCAAAGCAGGATTTCCCGATCCGGATACCGGGCACGGGCTAGTCGGGCGACGGCTTCCAGATTTCCGGCGTTGAAGGCGATCAGCACGGCGTGTCCGGTAGCCAGATGCAGGCTTGCCCCTGTGGCATAGCCTTCGGCAATGAGCAAGGGTCCGTCTTTGGTTCCGTTTTTGGCAGGAATGGAGAAGAAGCCGCCGGACGTTTTGCCGCCCCTGAGAAAGAACTTGTCCGTACCTTCGGCAGGCTTGTCCGGCAGGATGAATTGCAGGCTCTGGATTTTTCCGGACTGGTTCAGCAGGGGAACAATAAGTCGCCCGTCCTCCGTCTGCCGCAGGCCGATGGCCGGGACTTCCTTTCTTTGCAGGTAAGGATGGTTGTCCCCGACAGGACTGGCATGATTCCAGATACTGATTGCCAGCTTTGCGGCTGCCTGCCAGCGGCGGGCCTGTTCGGCTTCGTTGTGCGCTCTGATGGCCCGGATGCGTTCATGCAGGGCTTTGCGCTGGGCGGCGGTCAATTCCTTTTCCGGCCTGGCCGTCCACGTTCCCTCATCGCCGGTGCGCCAGTTCTTCCACCAGAGGGAGGCCGGAGCGTCCAGAAACGCCTTGTATGCGCCGTCCCTGCGCCGGGGCCTGTCCGTTGTGCCGCAACGGTGCAGGAGGCCGTCGGCCTGAACGGCCTCGACCTCCAGCCCCGCTGAACGCAGACACTCGGCAAAACTGTGCAGAATGTCGGCGTTCATGCCTCATCTCCAAAGTCGGCAGGCATAAACTGCAAGTCATGAAAAAGCTGGGGGATCATCGCTGGTTCCTGTAACGGCGGTCGCGTTTGGTGCTTTCCAGCGTTTCTATGGAGCGGGACGCGAAGAACTCGTCAAGGTCTGCCTTGTCATACAGCACGCGGGTGCCGAGTTTGGCGTAGCGCGGGCCTTTATGCTTGCAGCGCCAGACTTCAAGCGTATTGGGCTGAATGCCGAGATAGGCAGCAGCTTCCTGGGTGTTGAGCTTTTGCTTGGGAATCATGGTTGTATCCTTCTTTCGCGAGATTGTCCGCATGAGGCGGCGTTTGAAGGAAGGATACCGGCCTTGAAAGAGAAGAAAATTCCCGGCGCTGTGCCGGAGAAAGGAAAAAATCTCCGAGTTCTGTCAAAACTCGAAGATTTTTTATTTATTGAATTATCTCAAATGATTAAGAAATGGCGAGTTGTGTGAGGAATCGCAAAAAATGTTTCACAGAAGCAAGAGATTTGAGCGAAGTTTCAATGTTCCTTGTCGCGTCCTGGACTTGTTTGAGAGTACTCGCCCAAGGCAAGGCGAACTTCTTCCATTGCCCAACCTGCCAACTCAAAGGGGGTATTGCTTTTGGCTTTTTGGGGTGTATGAAGCGCATCCTGAACAGCGGGCTTGAGTTCCGGGAAGGCTTCGAGTTCCCGTAAAAATTCTTCCTGAATTTTGGTGCGGGTGTACTTGGTTCCAGGCTCGGCCTCGGCAACCAATCGGTTCACCAGAGGATAAATAACACGCCGGACAGGCCGTTTGGCGTTTTCCCGACTTTCCAGACTCTTTTCTCTGCCGGAAAGGGTTCGCTTTTTATTCTGATATTCGGCTTTTTCGGCAAGTAATATTTGATTTTGTTCCATGACATCATTCATTTTTGTCTGCTGTACCGAGAGTGCGCCCTGCAGGTTGGTAATGGTCTCTTCCAGATCGCGGATACGCGCTGTATAGGCAGAAAGAGCCTCCCGTCCATACTTTTCCAGAAGATATTCATAATCGGCAGCATCAAGACACAAACGTTGTTGACCGATATAGGTGCTGAAAATATTCGCATCGCTCAGAGTTGAGTTGTATGCGAAGGTATAGAGGCGTACAGGGATACTATATTGTTCCATTTCAAGAAATGGTTTGGAGGCAATAAAAATAGGAATTCCCTGCTTGCGAACGAAGTCTATTCTGTCTTCAGGAGTATGTATGCCAATATGCTGCATAGCCTGTTTGAATTCAATAACCTTGGGGAGAATAACCGGCCTTGACCATTGCAGTTTTGCAACCTGCCGGATAATGAGTAAACCTATGATTCCACAAAATGTTCCAATAAAAATGAGATCGAGGAAAAATTTTTCATCGCGTGCGTTAATGAGAATGGTAAATGCGTTGACAGCTTGTTCGGAAATAGAACCTTGTTTATTCGCTTCATGGATGATATTAAGAAAAGTTTTCTTGTCCAACCAGTCAAGAATAAATGCTGTTACAGAGATAGTTATGACATATGTACAAAATACAACACATTTTTGGGCTATACCACGCTGAAAAATGGTCAGCTTTGTTGATGAAGGTAGCATGAGCTATTCCTTTTTATCTGTATCCAGTTCTTTTTCAATTTCTTCAACACTGGGCAGGCTCGTCTTGAGTTCTTCAGGAATGGCCCGTGTTAGAGTATACTCTGACACGGCAAGAGGCGTTGTTATATTTCGTAAAGCATATTCAGCAAGCAACTTGTTCTTGTTTTTACACAGGATAAGGCCAATAGTCGGATTGTCCTGTTCATGGCGAAGTTCATTATCCACAGCAGAGCAATAAAAATTGAGTTTGCCGGCATATTCTGGCTTAAACGGGCCTGCCTTTAGTTCAATAACAACATAACAGCGTAATTTGAGATGGTAAAACAAAAGATCCAAAAAGAAATCTTCTCCGGCAACTTCAAGATGAATTTGTTTGCCTACATAGGAAAAACCCGAACCAAGTTCGAGCAAGAATTCAGTAATATGTTTGACCAGTTCCCGTTCAATTTCTCGTTCCTGCGCTTTTTCACCCACGGACAGGAAATCAAAAATATACGGATCTTTCAGAACCGCGTACGCCATATCCGATTGGGGGGCAGGCAACTGGTCTTGGAAATTGCTGATTTTAAGCGAAGTGGCTTGGCGTTCGTGCAAGCCGCTTTCTATCTGCATGGTTAAAATAGCACGGGACCAGCCATGCTCTATAGCTTGCAGGCCATACCAGAGGCGCTCGTTTTCCGCCTTGAGCTTGTTGATAAGCACCATGATATGGCCCCAGGGCAATTTCGCAGCAACTTGCTGCGAAATTGGACGTTCCCCAAAAATTTCAGCGGCTTGCTTCATATAAAGTAAATTGCGAGGGGAAAATCCTTTCATGTCGGGGAAGGCTGCCCGCAAGTCATCAGCCAGTTTGCTAATAACTCTGGCCCCCCATCCTTCCCGGCGCTGTTGTTCAAGAATTTTGCGACCTATGCTCAGATAAAGACCCACAAGTTCGCTATTGGCCGCAAGCGCGGCCCGCATCCGGGCGGCGTGAACCTGAGCTTTCAACTCTTCCAGAATCACGTCATAATTTGTCGGGATGGGAGTATTTTTTACCATGCTCTGCTCCGGAACCAATTTCGCAGCAGGCTGCTGCGAAATTGGTATGTCGGTTTCCATGCTGTTATTCTGAACGGTTTTTCTTGCTGATTGCCTTGGATGCTGGTTGTTCTGCTTCTACCGCATCCTTATCCCCTTGAGAAGGGGGCCGCACCGAGTCAAACAGCGCCCCGGCCACACCGGAAGCCTTTTTCAGCGCGTCATCATGCAAATGAGCGTAGCGTTGGGTCATCTGCGGGCTGGAATGGGTCAGCAATTTTTGCAGCTCGTACATGGAAACCTGCCCGGAGCTGGCCAGCCACGAGGCAAAGGAATGGCGCAGGCCATGCAGGGGGCGAAACGATTCGGGCAATCCGGCCTTCTCTTTCACACGCTTGAGCATATCCGTAATATTGCCCCTCGGCTTGTCGTCATACCGACCGGGGAAAACGTAGGGGCTTCTGGTCTGTGGCAGAGCGGTCAGAATAGCCCGTGCCTGGTCATTCATGGGTATAGTCTCTGTTTTGCCTTTCTTGGCGACCGAGCCTCGCAACGTGATGAATCCCCGCTCAAAATCAAGGTCTTCCCATTGCAGATTGAGAAGGGCGCTACGACGCATCCCGGTGAACAGCGCCAGACGCACAAGGGAAGCCAGCGTCTGATCCGGCTCTTCGTCCAACGCCTTCAGCAGATTTTGGACTTGTTCCGGGGTAAGATTCTCCGTGACCTTGTTGTCCACTGTGGGCATGGTGATGCGGAGAGTGCTGGGAATGGAATCAACATAGCCTTTCTGCAAGGCGAAATTCAGGATACGTTTGACCAATGTCAGAACATGCTTGACTGTTTGTGGCGATTTTCCCGCTTTTTCCAGTTTGGCGCGTAACTTGTCTATGTCGTGAATGGTCAGTTCGGGAATGCTTTTCGTCCCCAGAGAAGGAGCGATATGAAGGTTGAAGCGGATGCGATCATCCTTGATGGAGCGATTGGAACTTTTGGCTTCCTCGAACAGGCTCCACAGCCTGTCGAAACTGTATCGTGATTCTTCAGCCATCTTTGCGGCGCGAACAGCAGCGCGTTTTTCCTCATTGGAGGCGTCTTTGCCTTCCATGCGTAAACCACGGATGCTGGAGGCCTTGGCGGCGGTCATATTGTCGCGGTATTGTCCTCCGACTTTCTCCTCGATGAGCTTTCCCTGTTTACGGTATCGAACATAATAGACCTTTTCCATCCCATGCCCTGTGGAACGGGGGACTTCAACAAAATACACGCCTGCATAGCCTACGACCGCCTGTCTTTTTCTGCTTGCCATATTGCCCTTGACCTCTTTGGGTGTGCTATGCCCCCACATATACAGGATAGGATGGGCATTAATTCCTTGATAACGGCGAAAATAGCCGCTTTCATCTGCCCCACACTATGCCCCACAAACGGCATAAAGTCCAATCGAAGTCGGCGGCTTTTTAGAAAAGAAAAAGTGAAATAACTATGTGAAATATATATTCTAGTAAAAGTGGGGCAAGGTCTGTCAAAATGGCTGTCACGGCCTTTCACGCCGTCAACGGCGGTTCAAATCCGCTTGGGGACGCCAAATTTAGGTACAAAGAAGAATGCCAAGG
>ENA-ORUM01001641-ORUM01001641.1-human-gut-metagenome-genome-assembly--contig:-NODE-1641-length-16748-cov-2.936680_pt1 | contig 16748 bp, 20 predicted proteins | sample MGYA00242083_ERZ509217 | MGnify/ENA primary metagenome ERZ509217 (study PRJEB26280, sample SAMEA2338831) | human gut metagenome | biome: human gut; feature: human-associated habitat; material: faeces... | reverse complement strand
ATATTATCCTCGTAAGAACGCTTTTTGTACTGTCCGCACAAATTGGAGCAGTTCAAACTTCTTTCCAGAAATTTCGTGCTTTTCTTTTTCAGATCTATCAGAATTTTTCCCAGTAGTGTTTCACACTGCCTTCATCCAGTGCATCCATGTAGGAATCAGCGATTTCAAAGATTTCTTCTTCATCGCGAATTTTCAGAGAAACCTGACCACCATCCACGATGATGTCTTTATCTTTGCCTTTGTGGTCTTCCACCCACTGCAAAAATTCTTTTTCCCAGCGTTCTGCTGTCTGTTCTGCCCCTTCATAGCACAGCAATTCATCTTTTACGTTTTCGATCACTTCAGTGATTGGTAATTTCATATTGATTACTCCTTTCCCTCGGGATACGTCAGCCCAAAGTGGTCATATCCCCGTTTCGTCACAACTCTGCCCCTTGGTGTCCGCTGGATATAGCCCAGCTGAAGCAAATAAGGTTCATATACATCTTCAATGGTTTCGGATTCCTCATTGATGGAGGCTGCCAAAGTATCCAGTCCCACAGGTTTCCCGCCGAATTTATCAATCATTGCCATGAGCATTTTCCGGTCGATATAATCCAGCCCCATTTTATCCACTTCCAATAAATCCAGTGCAAACCGCGCCCCTTCTCCGGTGATTTTGCCGTCGTATTTCACCTGGGCAAAATCTCTCACACGTTTCAAAAGGCGGTTGGCAATTCGGGGTGTTCCTCTGGAACGGCGGGCAATTTCTTCTGCCCCATCCTCATCCAGTTCCACTTTCAGCACATCTGCCGAGCGCAGGAGAATCACTTTCAGCTGCGCCACGCCATAAGGCTCCAGCCGATGCACCACACCAAAACGATCCCTGAGTGGTGCTGTCAAAAGACCAATACGGGTAGTTGCTCCAATCAGGGTAAATTTCGGCAGATCCAGCCGCACAGACCGTGCCCCTGGGCCTTTGCCGATCATAATATCAATGACATAGTCCTCCATGGCAGGATAGAGGACTTCTTCAATCATACGGTTCAGTCGATGGATTTCGTCAATAAAGAGGATGTCCCCTTCTCCAAGGCTGTTCAGCACCGCTGCCATATCCCCCGGACGCTCAATAGCAGGGCCGGAAGTGGTCTTGATCTGCACGCCCATTTCATTGGCAATGATATTGGACAATGTAGTCTTACCAAGTCCCGGCGGACCATAAAGCAGCACATGGTCTAAGGCTTCCCCGCGCTGTTTTGCCGCTTCGATGAACACCCGCAGGTTTTCTTTTACATTCTCCTGCCCGATATAGTTTTCCAAACGCTCCGGCCGCAGTTTCGGTTCTGTATCCCGATCTTCCTCCCGCATGCCGGCTGTCAATATCCGTCTGTCTTCCAATGTTTCCACCTGTTTCTACTCAAAATGTGACCATTTTCTTGAGGGCAGCCTTTAAGATGTCCTCTGTGGTCATGCCTTCCGCTGCCACGCCGTTGACAGCCTTTGCCGCTTCGCTGCGGCTGTATCCCAGCGCTGCCAATGCGTCCATGGCTTCAAATTTCGCGCCGTTGCTGCCAGTGGGCATCAATTCTTCTGCTTCTATTTCCATGGCAATGGCATCTGCCGTCTGGAATTTATCTTTCAGTTCCAAAATCACCCGCTGGGCAGTCTTTCTGCCGACGCCGGGGGCTTTGGATAATGTTTTCACGTCATCAGAAAGAATGGCAAGAATGATCTCCTGGGGTTTCAGCTGGGACAAAAAGCCCAGTGCCCCCTTTGGTCCCACGCCAGTGACGCTAATGAGCCGATGGAACAGCTCCAGTTCTTCTGCCGTAGAAAAACCATAAAGAGAAATGCCGTCTTCCTTTACATTCATGTGGGTATGGATTTTCACCGTTTCCCCCACTTCCGGCAGCACCGAAAGAGTTGCCGCGGAAACAAAAATTTCGTAGCCCAGTCCACTGGCTTCCACGACCACCACGCCGTTTCCCCGGTGCACCAAGGTACCTTTGATATATGAAATCATAGTTTGTCCTCCTGTTTACCCTTTCCATTATAAAGGAGGGCGAAAAAAAGGGCAAGCCCCATCAGAAAATACGTTCGCATTTCTTCTGTGCTGCCCAAATGTTTTTTTATGCTTCTTCGTGTGGAGAACGGAGGGACAAAAGCAGGACTGTGCCTAAGATCAACGCAAAGCCCAGCAAGTCAATCCACTGGAATTTGGAACCCAGGAACAGGAAAGAAACCACAATGGCTGTCACCGGTTCCACAGTCCCAAGCAGGCTGCCCATGAAAGCGCCTACGATGCTGACCCCTTTCAGATACAAGGAGAAAGCAATGGCTGTGCCAATAACGATAACACCAAAGAGGGCAAGGAGCGTTTCTCCATCCAACGGAATCATCAAGTTCCATGGACGAACAATGGCACAGAGCACCAAACCACCAAAAAACATCCCAAACCCTACAACGACATAAACGCCGTAGCCACGCAGCAGATCCGCTGCCAGCAAATTATAAGATGCTGCCCCTATCGCGGAAGCCAAACCGAAAAACAGCGCCTGTTTTGTCAGCATCATATTATGGATATTCCCATGGGTACTTAAGAGGAATACCCCTAAAACAGCCGAAATTACGGCAGTCAGTTCAAATCCTTTAGGCAATTTCAGATTACGGATGCAAACAAAAGCCAGAATGACCGTAGGCGCCAACGCCTGAAGCACCGTTGCCGTACCTGCGTTAGAATACTGCACAGCAGCAAAATATGTATATTGACAAAACAGCATACCGAAAACAGAAAAACCTAATAATTTTTTAGCATCTGCTTTTTTATGAAATACTTCATTGAGTTTTTTCCCCTGATGGATATAGCCGATAATCAGCAGCAAAATCCCTGCCGTCAGCAGACGAATAGACACCAGCCAGTTTGCTGTAGCGCCTTTTTCCTGAAACAAAAACTGACCAAAACAGCCGGAGATCCCCCAGCACATGCCCCCTGCCAGCGTCAGGAAAATGCCCCGTCTTTTTTCACGATTCCCTTCCATAACTTTTCGTTCCTTTCTTTTGGGTTAGTATATCTATTATACGCCGGAGCCCATCACACCTCAAGGATTTTTTCCAATTCCTGCAACAGAAAAAGGGACAGAGCCGCATCCCTGCTGCAATGTCCCTTTTGTATCTTTGTTTTATGTTGTTTCAGTAAATGCTACAGATTACAGTACTGTGAAGCCTTTTGCTTTGATTGCTTCGATCATCTGTTCGCTGTGTTCTTTGTTTCTTGTTTCAGCAACGATGTCTACGATACATGTGCTTACTGCGATATCCTGTACCATACGGTCGTGGTTTACGCTGAAGATGTTAGCGCCTGTTTCAGCGATAGCTGTCAGCAGCTGTGTCAGCTGACCGGGTTTATCCATAACCATTACGGACAGTTTTGTGATTCTGCCGTTAGCCTGCAGAGCTTTGTCGATGATACGGTCCAGAACGTTTACGTCAACGTTACCACCGGAGATGATGCAAACAGCTTTTTTGCCTTTAATGTCAACTTTGTTGTACATAGCAGCTGCTACGGAAACAGCACCAGCACCTTCTGCTACCATTTTGTGTTTTTCGATCAGTTTCAGGATAGCGGAAGCGATTTCGTCTTCTGTTACTGTTACAACGCCATCAACATATTTCTGGCACATAGCGAATGTCAGGTCGCCGGGCTGTTTAACAGCGATACCGTCAGCCATTGTGCTTACGGAAGCCAGAGCTTCTGCTTTACCAACATTCAGAGCGTTCTGCATGGAAGGAGCGCCTGCAGCCTGTACACCATATACTTTGCAGTTAGGGTTGATCTGTTTTACAGCGAAAGCAACGCCGCTGATCAGACCGCCGCCACCGATGGGGCACAGAACAACTTCTGCATCTTTCACCTGTTCCATGATTTCCAGACCAACTGTACCCTGACCAGCCATTACGTATTCATCGTTGAAGGGGTGCAGGAATGTGTAGCCTTTTTCCTGCTGCAGCTGTGTAGCTTTTGCAGCAGCATCGTCATATACGCCGGGAACCAGCACTACTTCTGCGCCATAGCTTCTTGTAGCTTCTACTTTAGCCATGGGTGCGGATTCGGGCATGCAAATTACAGCAGGGATACCTTTTTTCTGAGCAGCCAGAGCTACGCCCTGAGCGTGGTTACCTGCGGAGCAAGCAATTACACCTTTCTGAGCTTCTGCGTCTGTCAGGCTAGCTGTTTTGAAGTAAGCGCCTCTCAGTTTGAAAGAACCTGTTACCTGCATGTTTTCACATTTGATATAAACATCAGCATCGGGGTTGATGTAAGTGGACTGGAATACGGGTGTTTTTCTAGCTACGCCGTCCAGTACTTTTTTTGCATCCTGCAGCATTTCCATTGTCAACATAAAATATCACTCCTGTTAATTTAAAAGTTTTTAATTCACGGACAATTGTATTTAATTGTCCCTCTCTCATGTACGAGTTAATTATAATCCTCCTTTTTTCCAACGTCAATACAAATTTGTGATTTTTTTGCCGATTTTCTCGATTTTTTCAGCTTTTTTTGGCTTTTCCCCAATAGAAAACCATCTATCCACCAAGGGTGTACGCCGTGTATACAATCTGCAAAATTTCCCATGTTTACAGGCTCCTGACATTTTTTTCCTGATGGCAAAATACAAGTTTCCACGGGAAACGACCGCATTTTTGTACAAATGTACATACAACCCTTGCCGATAAAATAACAACCTTCTCTTTTATTGCATTTCTGCCAAAACACGGCATCTCAGTCCGGTCATCTGGGCATCATCCAGCCACATGGTATAAACCGTAAAAGTTTCTGCTGTAATATCCGCAAGATTTTTCAGGTTCTCAATGACATAAACCCCATGTCTTTCGCAAAAGCGGTCTGCCTGCTGATGTTCTTCATGCTCCCGAATGCCGGGGCAATCCACACCAATAAAATGAATCTTCTTTTCCACCAGTTTTTCAATCAAAGAAAGAGAAAGTTTGGGATGATTGGGGAAATATTCTTTCTCGCCATAAGCATATTCCTCGCTTCTTCCGGTGCGGAATAGAACAAAATCGCCCTCCTGCACCTTTGTCAAATCAATATCATCCTCTGTCACTTCTGCAATTCCAACGACCTGAAACAAAACCCCGCGGGAACGGAAATACTCCAGGGGAATTTTTGTTTTTTCATAGGTATCCAGATGGGTGCCTACATGACCCATGGCAATATGGGGATTTTCCTTTGTTTTTGCCCATGCAATCATGGGATGATCTGCTGTCAGCATGGTTGTTAAATCCAAAATCATGTTGATTCCTTCTTTCTTCCTAAAAAAATAAGAGCACGAAACTGCTATTTCTAAAAGTTTCGCGCTCTTTTCTTCACTTTGTATCAACAGTTATGCGGTTGCGCCTTTATCCTGTTTTTTCTGACGGGAACGGTGCAGGGGCTTTCTGTTTTCGTTATAGATATACTGGGGCTGTGCTTTGCCTTCCACCACATCTTTTGTGATGATGCATTTTTCCACAGTTGTTTCTGTAGGGATTTCGTACATCACAGGGTTGATGAATTCTTCCAGAATGGCTCTCAGACCTCTGGCACCGGTTTCCCGTTCCATAGCCTTATGAGCGATGGCTCTCAGAGCATCTTCTTCAAATTCCAGAATGACATCATCCAGTTCAAACAGATACTGATACTGTTTGGTAAGTGCGTTTTTGGGTTCTGTCAGGATATGAACGAAAGCGTCTTCGTCCAGATTATCCAGTGTTACCACAACGGGCAGACGACCGATGAATTCAGGAATCAGACCATATTTCAGCAGATCCTGAGGCATGAGGCTCTGAAGCAGTTCATCGTTTGTTTTATCCAGTTTGCTGTGCACATCTGCGCCAAAACCGATGACCTTGTGACCCATACGGTTCTGAATAATCTTTTCGATGCCGCCAAAGGCGCCGCCGCAGATAAACAGAATGTTTGTAGTGTCAATCTGGATAAATTCCTGATGAGGGTGCTTTCTGCCGCCCTGAGGAGGCACGCTTGCTGTTGTGCCTTCCAGAATTTTCAGCAGTGCCTGCTGTACGCCTTCGCCGCTGACATCACGGGTGATGGATACGTTTTCGGATTTCTTGGTGATCTTATCGATTTCGTCGATATAAATGATACCGCGTTCCGCTTTTTCAATATCATAATCTGCTGCCTGAATCAGTTTCAGCAGGATATTTTCTACGTCTTCCCCTACATAGCCAGCTTCTGTCAAAGAAGTAGCATCCGCGATAGCGAAAGGCACCTGCAATACTCTTGCCAGTGTCTGTGCCAGCAGGGTTTTACCAGTACCGGTGGGACCTACCAGCAGGATATTGCTTTTCTGCAGTTCCACATCGTCTGTCTTGGCGTTGCGGAAAATTCTTTTATAGTGGTTGTAAACTGCCACAGACAGTGCCTGTTTTGCTCTGTCCTGACCAATAACATACTGGTCAAGGATTTCCTTGATCTGCTTGGGCTTGGGCAGTTCTTTCACTTCGTCCTCTTTTGCGAGGGTTTCGTATTCTTCATCAATAATATCTGCGCAAAGGTCGATGCATTCGTCACAGATATACACATTGGGACCGGCAATCAGTTTTTTTACCTGATCCTGTGTTTTGCCGCAAAAGGAACACCGTAATTTGTTGGTTTCATCGTTTTTACCGGTCATTCCATTCTCACTCCTTTGTTTGAGGCTTTGTGATGACAGCGTCGATGAGGCCATATTCTTTTGCTTCTTCTGCTGTCATAAAGTTATCCCGTTCTGTGTCACGGGCGATTTCATCAAAGGATTTGCCTGTATTTGCTGCCAGAATTTCATTCAGTTTCTTTTTGGTGCGCAGGATATTTTCCGCGTGAATCTGAATGTCTGTTGCCTGACCTCTTGCGCCGCCGCTGGGCTGGTGAATCATCACTTCCGCATTAGGCAGAGCGTAGCGTTTGCCTTTTGCGCCGCCTGCCAGCAGGAACGCGCCCATGCTTGCTGCCATACCGATGCAGATAGTGGATACATCGGGACGGATATACTGCATGGTGTCATAAATTGCCATACCTGCGGTTACAGAGCCGCCGGGGCTGTTGATATACAGGTTGATATCCTTATCGGGATCTTCCGCAGCCAGGTAAAGCAGCTGTGCAACAACCAGGCTGGCTGTTACATCGTTGACTTCCTCGCCCAGGAAAATGATTCTGTCTTTTAACAGTCTAGAATAAATGTCATAAGAACGTTCGCCGTGGTTGGTCTGATCCACGACCATAGGTACTAAACTCATTCGCAATCCCTCCTGTTTCGTTCTTTTTGATATGAAACAGGCACAGTATCCTGTGCCTGTTTCCATTCACGCAATTTGATTTGCGAATCTTACTTTTCGGGTTCTGTTACGATTGCTGTATCTTCGATCAGCTTCATAGCAGCTCTTACCAGCATATCCTGTTTCAGAGCTTCTTTGTCTTCGTCTTTCATCATTTCCAGCATTACTTTGCCGTCGATGCCGTAGCTTTCGCCGTATTTTACAACTTCTGCATCCAGATCTTCCTGAGAGATTGTCAGGTTTTCTTCTTTCGCGATCTGTTCCAGCATCAGTCTAGCATCTACGCTCTTCATGCTTGTGTCTTTGAATGTTTCTCTCATAGCTTCTTCAGATGTGCCCATGTACTGATAGTAGATGTCCATGGTCAGACCCTGCTGTACGATGTTCTGTTCGAATTCTCTCATCATGCTGTTGATTTTGTTATCGTACATAACCTGAGGTACTTCCATTGTGCAGTTCGCTACTGCTGCATCCAGCAGTTTGTCGCCCTGCAGCTGTTTTGCTCTTTCTACTTTGTCTTTTGCCAGTTTGCCCGCGATGCTTGCTCTGTATTCATCCATTGTGGAGAATTCGGAAACATCTTCTGCAAATGCGTCATTCAGTTCAGGCAGTTCTTTTGCTGTGATGCCTTTCAGTTCGATGGCGAATACTGCTGCTTTGCCAGCCAGTTCAGGTGCATGGTAAGCTTCGGGGAAAGTTACGTTGATGTCGAATTTTTCGCCTACGCTGTGACCAACGATCTGATCTTCGAAACCTTCGATGAAGGAATGAGAACCCAGTTCCAGGTCATGTTCGTCAGCTTTGCCGCCTTCGAAAGGAACGCCGTCAACGCTGCCTTCGTAGCTGATTTTTGCAACATCGCCCATCTGAGCGGGTCTGTCTGTTACTTCGATCAGTCTAGCGTTCTGTTTCTGAACTTTTTCCAGTTCTTTTGTGATTTCTTCGTCTGTTACTTCTGTAGGAACTTTTTCTACGGACAGACCTTTGTACTGACCCAGAGTTACTTCAGGTTTTACAGTTACATCAATGATGAATTTGATGCCTTTTGCTTTGTCGATGTATTCAACATCCAGAGTAGGAGCGGAAACAACGTCCAGATCCAGTTCTTTGATTGCTGCCATGTATTCATCAGGGAAGATGTGGTTGATTGCATCTTCGTAGAAGAAGTTTTCGCCGTACTGCGCTTCGATGAGCTTTCTGGGCACTTTGCCTTTTCTGAAACCGGGCAGAGAGATCTGGTTTTTGTTTTTGTTGTAAGCGAAAGCCAGACCTGTTTCCAGTGTTTCAGGGCTTACTTCGAAAGAAAATTTTACTTCTGTTTTTTCTTTGCTGATCAGTGTTGCATTATTCATGGTTAGAAGTTCCTCCTTAAAAAATATCTGTATCTGACAACTTCATTTTTTCTGTTTTGTTTGCTGTCATTTTTCCGGCAGTCCTTGAAAACTGCACAATCAAAGCATATTATAACACAGCAAAATCCGAAAATCTACTGCTATTTATAAAAAATCCCTTTGTTTTCGGGAAAAAAACGTCAAATGATTTCCCTTTCGGCATAAATCAGCTCCGCCTCTGTATTTTTTTCCATAAAATCCAGCACATGCTGCACCATACTGTCCGCGTGGCGGCTTTCGTTGGTGACACAGGCAAAGCCGATGGTCAGCAGTTTATGGTTATCCTGATTGTCCACTTCCGCAATGGAAATATTGAATTTGTGCCGTGTCTTTTCCATAAGGCTTTTGAGCACCATCCGCTTTTCCTTCAGGCTGGTGACCCAGTCTGCCCGAAAAGTCACTTCACAGGTACCAATGATCATTTCCATCATCCTCTCTGACGCTGATTTTTTATACATGGTATACCATGACCCATGTGTCCGCCTGTTCTCTGACGATTTCAAATTCCAATCGTTCATACAGTCTATGGGCAGGATTTTCTTTCTGAACGGAAAGAGAAATCCCATGCAGGTTTCTTTGTTTGATTTCTTCCAAAAACTTTTCTACATCATCTTCTGCCATCCATCCGCAGAGGATATAAGAATCATCCTGGCTGTCTTTCATCCGGGCAGCCATCTTACGGATGTCAAAGTTCTTGGAGAGTTCCTCCAGACGGTTTTTCGCTGCAATAAGCTGTGGTGCCCGGTCAGAAAGCATCTCACCGGCTTCTTTATCCAGATCCTGGATCTCCAGATTGATCCGAGCAATATCCCGTTCCAGTGACTGGTAGGCAAAAGCCGGAGTTCCTTCGAATTCGTCTTTTAGTTCGATGCGTTCAAAATGAAGAGAACGGAACACAGCATCTACTTTTTGAGCTTCTCCCGGAGAAACGAAGTAAGCGCCGTATACGAAGCTTTCATCGCGTTCACCTTCAACGAAGATTGCACTCAAATCATCCATCAGATATTTATTCATCTTGTGATAAGATTCCAGCGCGATCCGTCCGAAACGATATGTAATATATCGATATCCGAGGACCTTGTGAAGATCACAGTCGAGGGGGCGGAATGGGGAGAGCAGTTGCTGTTTGGCACGGAGCTCTTCAATCTTAGCTTTCTTTTTCTCTTTCTTTGCCTGCAGACCTTCATAATCCTCGCAGGCTTTGCGAACAACTTCAAACATGTCGTCAAGACCTAAAGAATCATCCGGTGTAACATCATCTACATTCGGAAGATAGCCGACGAACTGGGTTGCCTGGGCAAGTACATCCCGGTACGGATTAAGCTCTACGAACGGGCGAAGATTATCGACTGTCTTAAGCTCGGACAGTGCGGACTCCAGCTGGATCTCATAACGTGAGAGATACAAGTCTGTGACACGGTCGATATCATCCCGCGGACCGGAAATGTTGATAAATTTCATTTTAACAATCATTGGGTTCTACCTCCAACGTACGCTAACGTTTCGCCTGGTGTAAGTCCGTAACGGATGCATTCCAGAGCGGTAGTCAGCTTTTTAATTTCTTCTTCTTTTAAGAAGAGGTAAGTGTTGACAGCGGCGATGGAGTAAGGATTCCGTCTTCTGTCAATGGTGTACAGATGATGGAAACATTCTGAATACATCTGCTCCATGGTAAGCTGCTCAGTGGATTCATAGCGGCGGGCATAAGGAGTCTGATTGCGGAGTGTCTGCAGTTCTTCCAATGTCGTTGCCTCGACCATTCCTTTGATCAGGTCAGTAGACAGACGGTAGTGGATTGGAAGAATCAGCTGATAAATGTCAGCAGGTTTCATATTAAAATATTTCTTGGCTCTGTAGATCCACTGCATATTGAGAAGATCAATCTGAGTGCCGCAGTCCCGCTGATATAATTCCTTATCTTCCTTTTTAAACACCTTTTTCCGTGCTTTCCAAAGGGTAGTAAAATAATAAAGATTCAATGCCAGATCGTAGTCATATAGGGTGACAGAAGGAGAATCCTTTAATTTCTTTAAAGGTTCATAATATTCTGTATCCTTTAATGTCTCGATCAGTTCATCTGTGGTGCGTGAGGTGATCAGTTTCTCGATCGATATCTGCGAATATCGATCAAAGAAAGGACGTTTGTAATCAAGATCAAAAGGTTTCTGATAATGGTTGATCACAATCCTTAAACAATAATTGATCAGCTCGATTTCATAAGATTTCAGACGTAGCTTCATAAGCTTGCGCTGCTTCTGTCCGCAAAAGCGATAAAGCTTTGCGTAGTCGCGGTAAAGTGAACGAGTCAGAATCTTCTCAATGCTTCCTCTGTGAAGCTGTTCGGGGGCCAGTTCTTCTAAAATATCTGCGTAAGCAGTTTCTTTCTTCAGATATTCAACTACCTCGGGAACATTATGTAGAGAAGCAATTTCCTCAAACTGTGCCGGGGTAAGGAGTTTGGCTTCCATTGCCCGGGTTTTCGTTACAATACCACTGTATTCCAGTAGATTTCCCATAGGCTACACCTCAGTGATCCGTCGGAGAATCTCATGAGCATAATCAGAATGCTTTTCATCGTATTCCTTCTGCAGGGCATTAAGTTCATCCTGACTCTCCTGACTTTGCCCGGATAAGATCCGTGAGGTCTCCGCTTCCAGTTTGTCACGAATTTCTTGAATCTGCCGCTGCGTATCGGCTTCAAGCTCTTTGTCGAAATCCATCCGCTTTTTGTCAAATTTTTCATCTAATGCGGACTTTTCGGCTTCTGCATGTTGCACGATTGCAGATGCGGCGGATTCAATCTCTGTCAATTTGTTTATAATAGAGTCCATAACCAGCCTCCTTTTTGTTAGAAATTCATAATATCTTTTATAATACACCTTTTGGAGAAAATTACAAGCAATCTGAAAAGATAATTTATGTTAAATATCCAAAGGTATTGGAGATAGAGACTGTGAGTCTGAGAATGTCATTAGTATTCTTCAAAATGGCTTTCTTGTGTGGACAGTAATTAGTTGTGAGATGAGAAAAATCATGTTATGATAAGACCTGAAATAATCCGCAGATATCAAAGAAGGTTTTACCTTATATATAGAAAGTACGCAGTAATGCTGTGGTGAAGAACAGGAGAAAAATAGCAGATGAGATTAAGAAATATACCAAGAGCAGATGGCGTGATCGATGCACATCGTGCTGTGATCAAGAAACCAGAGGAGCAGAGAGGACAGTGGGCTCAGGTCTTTGGAAATGAGAAACCAATTCAGATTGAAATCGGAATGGGAAAGGGCCAGTTTATTTTGAATATGGCTAAGGCTCACCCGGAGATCAATTTTATTGGAATTGAACGTTATTCCAGCGTCCTGCTTCGTGCACTTGAAAAATATGATACAGAGGAATTTGAAAATCTTGAGAATATCCGTTTTATTTGCATGGATGCAAGAGAGATTGAAGCAGTGTTTGCACCGGCAGAGGTGGATAAGATCTTCTTGAACTTCTCAGATCCGTGGCCAAAGGCTAGACATGCGAAACGTAGATTGACATCAACAGAATTCCTTGCAAGATATGAGAAGGTTCTTGTGGAAAATGGAAGAGTAGAATTTAAGACAGATAATACTGAACTTTTCAACTTTTCTCTGGAGCAGGTGAAAGAAGCTGGATGGGAACTGCTTGCTTATACTTACGACCTACATCATCAGGAAGAGATGAATAAGGGGAATATTATGACAGAATATGAGCAGAAATTCTCAGAGAAGGGAAATCCAATCAATAAGCTGATCGCACAGAGAAAATAAGCATCATATATTATATAGAAAGAGTAGAATTCACAGGAGAACAGGATGAGACGGGGGAAATGTTGGAAAGCTGGGGTCCGTGAGTTGTGTTATTGTCATCAGAGACTGAATCGAAGGATTGTCTGCATTTGCAGATCCTTCGAGGAGGTGTATCGAATTTTAAATATGGGATATTGCAACAAAGATACGGGAAAGAAGAAACGTTGCTGATATCGTCTGAATTGTATATGAAATTAATAATTTTGAAAAAAATGAAAAAATTTGAAAAAAGGGGTTGCATTCCGGCAACAACTGATATATAATACTATTTGTGTTGAGGAACACGAGACACGAAAACAAAAGAATGCGCGATTAGCTCAGTTGGTAGAGCACCTGACTCTTAATCAGGGTGTCCAGGGTTCGAACCCCTGATCGCGCACTAACAATCACTGTTTTTACAGACATAGGAGCTGTGGGGACGGTGATTTTTTTGTGCCCACATGAAGAAATCCTCGTCATTGACGAGGATTCCTTCATGGAAAGAGAAAGCTTGTTACTTATAATTTTGCAGGATTTACATGAACCATGATATGTTTTACTTTAGGAAAAGTCTTTTCGATATCGTTATGCACTTTTTCGGCCACATCATGTGCATCCTGAAGCGTGATGGATCCGTCCAGAGCTATTTCAACATCAACATAGATTTTATTTCCAAAAATTCGAGTTCGAAGTACGTCAATCTTATGAACATTTGGATTGCGCATTACGCAGTTGCGAAGTTGAGTCTCCATTTCTTCGTCACAGGAGTGGTCAACCATCTTGTCGATTGCATCTTTGAAAATATCGGAAGCAGCCTTTACGATAAATACAAAAATCACTAAGCTGGCAATGGAATCCATGATTGGAAATCCAAGTCTTGAACCGGCAATTCCGACCAATGCACCGATGGAGGAAAATGCATCGGAACGATGGTGCCAGGCATCTGCCATCAGTGCGCTGGAATCGATTCTCTTGGCATGATATCTGGTGTACCAGTACATTGCCTCTTTACTTGCAATTGAAATTATGGCGGCAATCAGTGCTAAGATACCTGGTGTTTGTATGTTGTCAGAATTTCCCTGCAATATCGTTTTGAATGCTTCGATTCCGATTCCAAGGCCTGTGATAAGAAGAACGATTGCAAGGACAATTGCAGCTACACACTCTAGGCGTTCATGTCCATAGGGATGTTCTTTGTCCGGTTTTTTTGATGCGAGTCTGATTCCGATAATAACTACAAATGTACTGAATACATCTGATGCGGAATGAATAGCATCGCTGATCATCGCATTGGAATGCGCAACAATTCCGGCAAAAAGTTTGAGCAGAGATAGTGCGATATTTCCGATAATCGTAATAGTAGAGACTTTGTTGGCTACTTTTTGGAAATCTTCTTCATTTGCGACAGGATTTCCGGTTTTCATTGTGCTGTTTTCCATATGTGTTACCTCCAATTTAATAAAACAATTAAAAGATAGCTCTATGGCACTAAATATATGTGGGAAAATAAAAGAATTGTTTTAAAATAAAAACACCCACGAATCAGTATTAGCAACTACTGTCCCGCGGATGAAAGATTCCACTGTCGCATCTGCGACCCGACTCCATGATATGATATCACGGTCTGCTCAGTTTGTACTGTAGATTTATATGCAGTGCAAAGAGTTATAGTAGATATAGCATAAAAAAGTTGAGTTTGTCAAGAAAAACCAATCGGTTTTTGATTACAAATCTTAGGAAGAGATAAGGTTGCGCAACGAAATAAGTTGCTTGCGGTCTTCTTTTGTGAGTGATAAGATAAAAAGTACTTGTAAGATGAAGAGAGTGAGGTAGAAAATTATGTATTATGTACCAGATGGCACAAAAGAGTGCGGATATTATGAATGTAAAAAATGTGGAAGTCGATTTTTATCACTGCAGACAATGAATACAATTCCTTGTCCGGATTGTGGGATGGATATTGACTATGAAATTGGACCGGATGAAACTTTGGAAGCAGCGGAGGATACAGCTGTGTTGGTGGAGAAGATTACAGGAGAAGAGGAAGTTGAGAAGATGGATTCACTTCTGAGTCTGGCAATTACCGGTGGAGATTATAATTGGATTTAAATGATATACGAAGATAAAAAAGAGATTTTTCCTGTTATAGTGGAAAAATCTCTTTCCATTCCCCGGGAGAAAGTGTTTCATCGAGAATGATATCTTCTATAGAAATGCGTTTCAATTCGATCACGCAGCAGTGAACGGCTTTCATCATGCGGCGAATCTGGCGTTTGCGTCCTTCGCTGATCGTAATCTCTCCGTAAGTGACCGGATGAGTTGGGAGGTTATTACATACGGCATTTTGTACTTCCGGATGCAAAGTATCTATTATATTAGAAAGAATATCCTGACGAAATACTTTTAGTTTCGCAGGAGAAGTAAGAACAGGGGATCCTTTTAAGAGGATTCCTTTTTCTAATTGTTGGCACCGATCCTCGGTTAAATCACCGAGAACTGTAAAATGATAGGTTTTCTCTTTATGATAAGAAGGGTGCGTAAGTTTCTGGTTGAAAACTCCGTCATCTGTAATGAGGAGGAGTCCTGTGGTTTCTCGGTCTAATCGCCCAACCGGATTTAAATTATCATTGTTTAACTCTGAAAAATAGTCCATAACGGTTGGGTAAAGGCTATCACGGCGGGCAGTGACGCAGCCAAAAGGTTTGTTGAACATATAATAATGAAACATATTGTGTCTCCTGTGCCTTTATAAGTGAAATAAATAGATGAGATTGATTATACAGAAAAATAATGGATTTCACAAGGTGTGCTGTTTGTATCTGCTGTTAGTTGCGGAAAAGTTGTAAGCAGTAACCTGAAATATACAAAATGAATGAAAAAAGTTTGAAAACCACTTGAAATCTGTGAAAAACAGATATATAATAAACACACAATCTTTAAAACAAAGAAAATATATTTGAATCGAAGAAAAAGGAGAGAAAAATGTTTAATTTACCGCTGGATCACATTGGACTTCACTGTTCTGATGTGGAGGAAAATGCAAAATGGTATCAGGAAAAGTTGGGATTCAAAGTTGTAGGAAAGTTTCCAGGGAAAGGTGGACATAATGTTTATTTCCTTGAGAATCCTTCAGACGGAAAGATGTATGAGATATCTCAAAGAGATCAACTCCCGGGTGGTGCAACAACGAGAGTGGATCATATAGCATATCGTTCAGAGAATCTAGAGAAAGATTATGTATATTGTAAAGAAAGTGGATATAAGATTGTATCTGATGAAATAGAAGTGAGTCCAAACTTTTGGGAGAAAGGCTCAAGATGTTTTAAGATTGAAAGTCCTTGTGGAGAAGTAATTGAAATCTGCCAGAAGATTGACTAGATAAGAGCGCGAAAGTTGCTGCCTACAACTTTTTGCTGGCAAGAAAAATGAATCAATATATTAATAACGCCCAATGAAATGTTTTGTAAGGATGCCATCTTACAAAAAAGGAAACCGGAATACATTCTGCCTGATGTATATTCCGGTTTCTTCTATACAATGATACCAGGGCAGGATAGTGAGAGTGCATTGCACGAAATAATCCTGCCCTGGTATCATAGTTGGGGGTACCCCCAATATCATATGATAGAAAAGTAGGTTATAGTCTCTTTATTATGACACAAATTGTCAGAATAGTCTGAATTGCATGAAATATATAAAAAACATTGACAATTAAAAACAGCTGTGATAAGATAACATTCGTCGCTGAGGAACAGCAAAGAAAACAACAGAGGAACGGAAGATAAAAGAAGACGCGGAGGCGGAACATTCTTGATCGGAAGGAAACTGGAAGATTAAAAAATCAATGAAATGATTGAAAAATAAATCAAAAAAGTTGTTGACAAAGAGTTCTGGAAGTGATATCCTAAATAGGCTGTCGCGTGAGACGGCAAAGGAAAGCTCGAAAAGAGTGACAAAGAAAAATGAAAAAGTTCTTGACAAAGACAAAAGCTTTTGATAAAATGTAAAAGCTGTCGCTTGAAAAGAACGACACAAACAAAGAACCTTGATAACTGAACAATAGACAACAACAACCCTTGAAAATTTCTTTAAGAGAAGATTTTTAAGAACGGTTTTTAAACAAACCAAAACAACAGTAAAAAGGGAAGAATTAGCTAGTTAGTTGGTTCTGAACTGGATACAAACACTTTTAACGAGAGTTTGATCCTGGCTCAGGATGAACGCTGGCGGCGTG
>ENA-ORUM01001628-ORUM01001628.1-human-gut-metagenome-genome-assembly--contig:-NODE-1628-length-16847-cov-5.300202_pt1 | contig 16847 bp, 18 predicted proteins | sample MGYA00242083_ERZ509217 | MGnify/ENA primary metagenome ERZ509217 (study PRJEB26280, sample SAMEA2338831) | human gut metagenome | biome: human gut; feature: human-associated habitat; material: faeces... | reverse complement strand
AGCGGCGGCGGAAAGCTCCAGACCAAGACCACCCAGATGGAGGAGGTGCTGGAGCGGATGCTCACAGAACCTGTGCCAGCCGAGGCAGTGTTGGACCGAGCGAAGGAGCTGGGTGTGTCGGAGCGCACGCTGATGATCGCCAAGAAAAACTTGGGCGTCGTTTCAGAGAAACGGGGCAGCCAGTGGTATTGGCGGCTGCCGGAGCAAGGCTGTAAGGATGTAACGGTATAAGGGTGTTGCAATCTTGCATTCTTCCTTCTCTGCAGATAACGGCCACAGAGGAGCGGAGGTTCCGTCGACGGAGATTCCTCCCGTTCGGGAGGGCAAGCATCGCGTCCGGCTATACGCCGGCCACAGTTCCGGGGCGCTGCCCCGTACCCCCAACCCCTGAAGGGGAGAAAGGAACGATAATGCAGAGAGAAAAGAAAACGGAGATCATCACCCTGCGGGTAACACCGCAGGTCAAAGAGCGCATCCGGGCCAAGGCACGGGAGCTGGGCCTGACCGTCACCGACTACCTGTGTCTGTGCGGTCTGGACAAAGAGATCGTCCGGGTGGATGGTCTGGATCAGGTGCTCTCTGAGCTGAAAGCCCAGGGGCGGAATCTCAACCAGCTCACCACCTTGGCCAACATGGGGAAAATCACAGTTGCATATGGTGACAGACTGGCGGAGAGTTACGGGCAGATCAGCGAACAGCTCCGGCAGCTCCTGCGGAGGTGACGGAGTGGCCACCTTCACCGCAATCAAAAATCGTGGCGGCGGCCGGGGCGCTCTGGGTGGTGTGCTGCGATACACCCAGCAAGACGAAAAAACACTGTGGGAAGGACAGCGGCTGGTGTCCGGCTGGAACTGCACCGCCCAGTCCGCCCTCTCTGAAATGCAGCTCACCAAGGAGCGGTATCGGAAAACGGACGGGCGGCAGTACTACCACTTCGTCCAGTCCTTCGCAGAGACGGACGACCTGACGCCCCAGGAGGTCCACGCCATCGGTCTGGAGCTGGCCCAGCGGGAGTTCCCCAATTTCGAGGTGCTGGTGGCCACCCACATCGACACCGGCCATCTACACAATCACCTGGTGGTGAACAGCGTCTCTTTCCAAAACGGCAAGAAACTCCACCAGAGCGCCGCTGACCTCCAGGCCCACCGGCTGGCCAGCGATGCGATCTGCATCGCCCACGGCCTGGAGATCCTGCCGCCGCCGCAAAAGCAGGTGAAACAGAAGCGGATAGGCAGCCGGGAATACCGCTCCGCCGCCAAGGGCGAGAGTTGGAAGTTCCGACTGATGGACACCATCGACCAGTGCATGAAGTATGCTTCCACCAAAGACGAGTTCATTTCTCTGATGGAGAGTGAGGGGTACCAGGTGCGGTGGACAGACAGCTGGAAAAACATTACCTACACAACACCCAACGGTATGAAGTGCCGGGATGACCGGCTCCACGAAACAAAATACACCAAGGAGGTCATGGGACGTGAATTTCGAATCCGGGCGGAAATTATCTCTGGAGGAATTGAAACAACTAAACCGATCCCAGTCTCAGGTACCGCCCAAGCCTCCAGCCGAACCCACGAGGCAGGACAGGGAGAATCTGCTGGCGGTACTCACGGCCCTGTACCGGCTGGAGAGCACCAACAGCGGCCGGCTGGAGCGCCTGGAGGCCGGTGTTTCGGCACAGGAGGCCCTGCTTCGGGGGTTAAGCCGGCAGGTGGGACAGCTGCCCACCCAGGCCCATCTGGAGGCGCTGGCGCGGGATGTGGCCCAAATGAGGGCGGAGCTGAAACGGGCTGGGAAGAAGAAAGAGTTTTCTGTTTCTCTGCCCAGTTTGGAGACGGCACTGTCCGTCCTGATCTGGCTGGCCCTGATTTTGCTGGGCACGCTGGTGGGCATGGTGGTCTTGCGGACGATCTGGTCCGGCTTGGCCGCGCTCTGGAGCGCGGTGCGGACGCTGATCCCGTAAGGGACGCCACCACCACACACCAGCACGGTGACAGAAAAGCCCTCCGCAGGGAGAGAGAGAAAAAGATCGCCCTTGGCCACAAGGAGGACGATCATGAGGAAGAACCAACTTGGCAGCAGACCATGAGCTGAGGCCAACCGTTCCCTGATATGGGAAGAAAGGCGAATATGAAAAAAGATTACGAGGAGTATCGGGACACCGGCGTTCTGGTCGGCTACCACCCGGAAATGGCCGTACTGCGGGAGCAGAGCGATGGGGAGGTCATGACGATATTTCGTGATACAGAGTATCACCAGCAGGAGCAGAATATGGAGTGCTGGCGGGAGATGCTCATCCGTGGAAAGGTGTTTCATGTGACCTCTGTATTTCCCAACCAAGCCATAGCAACGCCCACGGACAAGATGCTCTCCCTCATCGACGCGGAGTTTTCCGAAAAGGGCCACAGCGTCTGATGTTTCAGTAGACTTGGGGGAGCCGGCGGGGTATACTGTTGCTGCCCCATACCGGCTTGCCCCAGGAAAAGGAGGTTACAAAATATGGCAAGCCAAAAATATAATATCCTCTATGGCCGGCTCAGTCAGGAGGACGAGCGGCAGGGGGAGTCCAACTCCATCCACAACCAAAAGCTGTTTCTGGAGAAGTACGCGGCAGACAATGGATTTGAGAACACCCTGTTCCTGTCTGACGACGGATACTCCGGGACCAACTTCGACCGGCCCGCGTGGAAGAAAATCGTGGAGATGATCGAGGACGGTGAGGTGGAGACCCTGATCGTCAAGGATCTCAGCCGGCTGGGACGGGAGTACCTGCAGGTGGGACAGCTGACGGAACTCTATTTTCCAGAGAAGGGCGTCCGGTTCATCGCAGTCAACGACGGAGTGGATTCCCTGGTGGAGAGCAGCAACGACTTCAACCCCATCCGCAACTGGGCCAACGAGCTCCACGCCAAGGACACCAGCAAAAAGGTGCGGGCCATCAAGCGGATGCAGGCGGAGCGCGGAGAGCGTTCTGGCTCCAAACCACCCTACGGATACAAAAAGAAGGATAAGGACTCCAAGGAAATTGTGCCGGACGAGGTGACCGCCCCGGTGGTATGCCGGATGTTCGAGCTGTGCGCCGCTGGGAAGGGGCCCAACCAGATCGCCAGAATCCTGACCAGAGAGCAGATCCTGAACCCGACCAACCAGTACTACCAAGAAACTGGGAAAAACTGCAACCACCTGGACACGACCCGTCCATATAGCTGGAGCGGCAAAACAGTAGCAAATATTCTGGAGAACATCGTCTACCTTGGCCACACGCTCTCACTGCAGCGAACAACGCTCTCCTACAAGAACAAAAAGCAGATCCGCAGGCCGGAGAGTGAGCAGATCCTGGTGAAGAATACCCACGCTCCGCTGATATCTCAAGAGCTGTGGGACATCGTGCGGGATGTACGGGCGCACAAACGCCGCCCGCCCAAGCACATGGAGGAACCAAACCTGTTCTCCGGCCTGGTCTACTGCTCCGACTGCGGACAGTACCTGGTGCTCTGCCGGACGGAGAAGATGCGGGAGGATCAGTACTACTTCCGGTGCTCCACCTACGGCAAGCGGGGGAAGGATGCCTGCACGCCTCATCAGATCCGAGAGATGGATCTGAAGCAGATCGTGCTGGACGATCTGCGCAGAGTGACCCACTTCGCCCGGATGAAGGAGCGGCAGTTTGCGGAGTACATCAACCAGAAGAACACAATGGAGCTACGGCGGGAGATCAACCGCGTGCAGATGGAGCTGGACACCATGCGCCGCAGGGATGGAGAACTGAGCACTCTGTTCAAGCGGCTCTACGAGGACAACGTACTTGGGCGTGTGACAAACGAGCAGTTCCGGATACTCTCCGCCGACTACAACGAGGAGCAGAAAGAACTGGAGTCGGCCATCCCCGCGAAGGAGGAGCAGTTAGAACGGCTGAAAGCCTCGGTCGCCCATATGGATGCCTTCATCGAGAAGGCCAAGCAGTACACTGCCATCGATGAACTGACGCCCCAGCTGCTGCGGCTGTTCATCCAGCGCATTGAGATCGAGGAGCGGTCGAAAAAGCACTCCCGCTCCGCTGGCCAGAGCGTTCGGATCGTGTACCGGGACATCGGCGCGCTGGACACGCCCATGCGGGAGGGCGACCACGCACCGTGCATGACCAAAGAAATCACAGAGAAAGAAGCAATCATCCGATTGCTGGCATGAAAACACAGAGGCGGACGGCTTCCGCCGTCCGCCTCTGTGCCTGAAAATTCACCCGGTTCAGAAAATGTACCTATGGGAACCATCAGAAAGGATGTCCTTTTGTTTTGGGCTCCGACCGCCGAAGGCGGTCTCCACCCTTCGGGATTTCCATGCTCGGAATGGCAAAGCCATCCCTGCGCCAAGATTTTCGCTTTCAGCGAAAACGCTTGTACGGCGCAAAAGCGCCGCGGCCCAGAAAGACCGCTGGGTGATCTTCAAGATAGCCGATGAAAATTTAATGTATCTATATTGTCACGCTTTGCTAAAAAGAAACACCAGCTGACAGGCTGGTGTTTCTTTTTGGATACCTGTGGTTTTTAGTTTTTGATCGAAATAAATTCGCGCGGCTCCGCGCTCCGGAGGAGCGGCGGCGGGAGAAGTGTTTGGGCGTGCTTTATGGGGCGGCTGAAACGCCGCGGTTCGGAGAAACACCCTGACACAGCAGTCAGCCCGTCAAATGGGAGGAGGGCGAGACAATAAAAAATTTTGCAGCTGGATTTTTTTAACGAAATTGAAACAATCCTGTGGTATGGTATCTCTGTATTTCAGAAAAAGCGCTCAGGAGGGGGCAGGATGTTCAAGAACCCGGTGAAGAACGGACTTCGTCTTATGAGGTCGAACAGCCGCGCGATCCACCGCGCCTATGGCGCCTCCGACAGCAGAACGCTCCATCTGGCTGGGATCTCCGGTGTGGGCAATATCCTGCTGGGACTGGGCAAGATCGCATCGGGCATACTCTCATTATCAGTCTTTGTGTGCATCAACGGGCTGTATACCCTTGGGATGGTGCTGGCACGCTACTGTGCCCTGGCGGGTGCGATCCGGACACAGGATGCCGGACAGCAGTACGGCTATTACCGCCGGTCGGGGATGATCCTGATCGCCGCCAGTCTGCTGTATATCTGTTATTCCGTGTGGAGCTTCTTTCATCCCAAAGAGGTCTCCTATCACATGTATGTGGCTCTGGCCATAGCCACCTTCACCTTCGCTGAGATCGGCGTCAATTTATACGGAATGATCGCCAACCGAAAGAACCGCACCCCGCTGCTTCACGCCATCAAGACCATCAATCTGGCGGCCGCGCTCATCTCTCTGGTTCTGACGCAGTCCGCCATTCTCTCCTTTGCCGGCGGGGAAGACCATGATCCCGCCGTGAACGCGCTGATGGGGATGTTCAGCGGGACCTGCGCGGCGCTGCTGGGAGTCTTCATGCTCTGGCGCATTGGGAAGCTGCGGCGCAGGGAAACAAATGAAATGGGGGACATAAGTTATGATCCGGATACTGGTGGTGGATGACGACCCGAAGCTGAACCAGGCGGCCTGTACGTATCTCAATGACAGCGGCTATGAGGCCAAGGGCTGCCTCAGCGCGGAGGCGGCCTATGACGCCATGTACAGCCAGCTCTTTGACCTGATCATCTCAGACATTATGATGCCCGGAACAGACGGCTTTGAGTTTGCCGAGACAATCCGGGGGCTGAACAAGACCATTCCCATTCTGTTTATGTCGGCGCGGGACGACCTGCCGGCCAAACAGAGGGGGTTTGATCTGGGCATTGATGACTACATGGTGAAGCCCATCGACTTCAGCGAGCTGCGGCTGCGGGTGCGGGCGCTGCTGCGGCGGGCCAATATTGAGGCCAGCCGAAAGCTGACGGTGGGCGGCCTGGTGCTGGACGCGGACGGCCTGACCGCCGCTCTGGATGGGGTGGAGATCCCCGTGACCACCCGGGAGTTCAACATCCTGTACAAACTGCTCTCCTATCCCAACCACGCCTTCTCCCGCTCCCAGCTGATGGATGAATTCTGGGGGATCGAGAGCGGCACGGGCCTGCGGGCGGTGGACGTCTACATCACCAAGCTGCGGGACAAGTTTTCTGCCTGCCCCGCCTTTGAGATCAAGACGGTTCGGGGATTGGGCTATAAGGCGGTGCTGAAATGAAGACGCGGGCGCGAAGAAGGCTGGAGTCCCGATTTCCGCCTTCCCTGTTTGGACTTTACTTGGTGACGCTGCTTCTGATGTCCGGCATCCACATCGGGCTTGTTACCCTGATCAATGAAAACCCCCACTGGCACACCGCCGTGCAGATCCTGATTCCCACCGCCTACTGGACGCTGGTGGCGGTGGGGCTGACGCTGTTTACCCGGTACCAGATCGCAAAGACCTATGACAAGCCCATGAAGGAGCTGGCCAAGGCGGCGGACAAGGTGGCCCATGGGGATTTTTCCGTCTATATCCCGCCCCTTCACACCTCCAACCGCCACGACTATCTGGACCTCATGTTTCTGGATTTTAATAAAATGGTGGCGGAGCTGGGCAGCATTGAGACCATGCGCACGGATTTCATTGCCAATGTGTCCCATGAGATCAAGACGCCCCTGGCGGCCATCCAGAACTATACCCAGCTGCTCCAGCGGCCCGGCCTGTCCCCGTCGGAGCGGGACGCCTATCTGGCCGCCATCCAGGACAGCACCCGCCGGCTCTCGGAGCTGATCACCAACATTCTGAAGCTCAACAAGCTGGAGAGCCAGCAGATCACGCCCCGACGGGAGACCTACGACCTGTGCCGCCAGCTGAGCGAGTGCGCGCTGGCCTTTGAACCGGTCTGGGAGGAGAAGGGGATCGAATTTGACGCCGAGCTGGAGGACCGGACCGTCATTCAGGCGGACGCCAGCCTCATGGAGCTGGTCTGGAACAACCTGCTGTCCAACGCCTTCAAATTTACCGAGCCGGGCGGGGCGGTCACGCTGCGCCAGACCTCGGACGGGCACGCCGTTTTTGTGGCGGTATCCGACACCGGATGCGGGATATCGGAAGGGGCACAGAGACATATTTTTGACAAGTTTTATCAGGGGGATACCTCTCACGCCGCGGAGGGGAACGGCCTGGGGCTGTCCCTGGCTCTGCGCGTTCTGCAGATGATGGACGGCGAGATCTCCGTGGACAGCGAGGAGGGGAGGGGAACGACATTCACAGTGCGTCTCCCCATCCTGATGGATCGGGAAAAACAGAGTGAAGGACATGGTGCGCAATGACAGAGGAACGCAGGCAGGCAGGGGCCGGCTACACCGGCTATGAATACCGTGAGATCTCAGTGCCCAGGGAGTATGTATCCCTCTGTCTGGACAGCTACCCGTGCTTCGGCTGGGAGGAGGACCCCAACTATGAGCAGCCCGGACGCAGGGGAGTCCACGTCCGTTCCGGGGGAGCCGGTGAAAAAGATGCTGTCACGCTGTACTTCCGCCGCGTCAGGAGCATCCGCAGCAAGGTGGAGCTGACCCGGCTCCAGCGCAATTTTGACAGCTGTGTCGCCGAACTGAAGGCGCTGGAGCGGGCCAAACGGACACAGGGGATGATTGCGGCGCTGACTGTGGGCATTCTCGGCACCGCCTTGATTGCCGGCTCCACCTTTGCGGCGGTGTCCACGCCGCCCAACCTATGGCTGATGATCCTCCTGGCGGTCCCCGGATTTCTGGGGTGGATTCTCCCGTACTTTCTGTACCGGGCCATGGTGCGGAGAAAAACGGTTCAGATAGAGCCGCTGATCGAGCAGACATATGATGAGATCAACGATATCTGTCAGAAAGGCAGCCGGCTGCTGCCTTGACTTTGGCGGGAACAGAGGGGCTGGACGCTGTGCACAGCGTCCAGCCCCATTTTGTCGAAAAACCTGCGCAGAATCAAATCCGTCTGAGACAGGGCGGGGGAGCTCGAGGGGGCAGCCGCCCGCCTGTTTGATTTTCTGAAGAAAACTAAGCGGGGGCCAGAAAAGCTTCCCGCGGTCCGAGCCCGCTTCTGTCTGCCTCTGGCGTCCGCATTTTTCACATTTCTCAAACAAAATTCAAGCAAACGGGAAACATAGACCCTGTAAACTGCACTCATCAAGCGAAAGGAGTGTTCATAATGGCAAATCCGGAACATGGCTTTGTGGGTTTTGAATATTTGGAGGTCTCCGCAAAGCGCAGCATGGAGTCCATGTATGTGGACGGTTATCGCAACTTCGGCTGGAAGTTTGAAGGCGCCTCGGCGCAGGAGGCAGGCAGCGGCGCCGTGCGGCTCAAGTTCAAGCGCGACCGCAGAATCCCAAGCAAGGCGGAGCTGACCCGCCTCCAGCGGCAGTTTGAGGCCTGCGCCCTGGAGATCGAGGCGCTGGAGCGCTCCAAAACGACTGCCGCCGCCATCGCGGCGTTTACTATCGGCCTGGCGGGCAGCGCCTTTTTAGGCGGGGCGGTGTTTGCCTACTTGAACGGCCTGCTGCCCTTGATGGTGATTCTGGCGGTGCCGGGCTTTCTGGGCTGGATCGCCCCCTACTTCTGCTATCAGAAGATTCAGCGGCGCAGGGCGGAGCAGACCGCGCCCATCATCGAGCAGAAAAACGACGAGATCTACTCGGTCTGCGAGCAGGGGTGCCGCCTTCTGACCGCCTGATGGGAGAAGGTGGGCCGCAGGCGTACCGCGTGAACCGCGTCTCTGGTCCGGTCCCGCGTCGGCGGAAATCCGTGCGGGCGCGGTTTCCGGAAGCTGCAAATGGGGCAGGCCCGCGCCGCGCGGTCTGCCGGGAGGTGCTGTGCCAGGTGATTTGAGGGCGGCGTTTCATATTTTGCAAACAAAACTCAAATACAGGACAAACAAAGGGGCGGTACGATGTGCCCTGGTGTCAGACGGATGCCGAAAGAATCAATGACAGAAATAGGGAGGAAATCAACATGAAAAAAAGTAATTTCACAGCCCTGGTGCTGGGAACGGTCGGCGTGGTGTTCTTTACGCTGGGAATGTGCATGGGGCTGCTGCCCCAGTGGGGCATGTTCCGCCAGGGCGTTGTGTGCGGGGTGGTCGGTCTGGTCATCCTGCTGGCCACGGTGGCCGTCTGGCGGAAGATGGAGGGCAAGGACCCCATCCAGATCAATGCCAAGACGGTGGGTTCCATCCTGGTCGGCGTGCTGGGCGCGCTGCTTTTTGGGGTGGGCATGTGTCTGTCCATGGTGTTTGGAAAGATGGTTCTGGGCATTGGGATCGGACTGGTGGGGATTGTGGTCCTGCTGATGCTGATTCCGCTGACCAAGGGCATCCACGAATGATGTACAGCATTCCCCCCTGCGGCAGTATGGACATGCCTCCGGGGAAGTGCGGTGGGAGGGGGGACCGTCTGGGCCCCTTGAGCGTGAAGAAAGCCGAAAGCCTTGGATTTCAAGGCCTTCGGCTTTGTTCCATGATATGCGGTTTTTTATGGCGCTTCCGGCAGCAGAGGGGAGAGGGCGCAGATGCTCACCGCCTTCGCCGGGGCGGCCGGGACTGGGGCTCCTGCTCCACCAGGATGATGTCCTCCCCGAAGCGGCGCACCGAGCTCCAGGGGATGTAGCGGTCCTCCTCCCGGCCCAACAGGCCGAACAGCCTCCGCCGGCCGGGGACCACTAGTGAGCGCACCTGACCGCTCTCCAGGTCCACCTCCATGTCCTCCACATATCCGAACCGGCTTCCGTCCCGCAGGCCGATCACCTCTTTCCAGCGCAGCTCCGCGATCCGCGTCTCCATGGAGCATGCCCCCTTTCTATGGCTGTTTTATGGATATGCGGGGGAGGAGCTGTCCTATACGAAAAAACGCCCCAGCGCATCGATAAAATGCGCTGGGGCAGGAACTGCCTATTACAGGACCTTGCTGAGGAACAGCTGGGTCCGGGGGTTCTGGGGGTGGTCGAACAGCTCGCTGGGGGAGTTCTCCTCCAGGATCTTGCCGCTGTCCATGAAGATGACCCGGCTGGCCACCTCGCGGGCGAAGCCCATCTCGTGGGTGACCACCGCCATGGTCATGCCCTCGTGGGCCAGGTCACGCATCAGATCCAGCACCTCGCCCACCATCTCAGGGTCCAGGGCGGAGGTGGGCTCGTCAAAGAGCATCACATCGGGCTCCATAGCCAGGGCCCGGACGATGGCGATGCGCTGCTTCTGGCCGCCGGAGAGCATGTTGGGGTACTCCTCGGCTTTGTCCGCCAGACCGATGCGCTCCAGAAGCCGCTTGGCCTGTTCCTCCGCCTCGGCCTGGGTCTTCAGCTTCAGCTGGACCGGGGCCAGGGTGATATTTTTCAGCACCGTCATGTGGGGGAACAGGTTGAAGTGCTGGAACACCATGCCCATCTTCCGGCGGTGCAGGTTGATGTCCACCTTCTTGTCGGTGATATCCACGTCGTTGAAGTAGATATGTCCCGTGGTGGGCACCTCCAGCAGGTTCAGGCACCGGAGCAGGGTGGACTTGCCGGAGCCGGAGGGGCCGATGATGGCCACCACCTCGCCCTTTTGAATGGTGAGGGAGCAGTCGTTCAGGGCCATGACCGCCCCGTGGTTATAGGACTTGACCACGTGCTCCACACGGATCAGATTACCGCTTGTCGCCACGGCGCATCCTCCTTTCGATTGCTTCGATCGCCTTGCTGGCGGGGAAGTTGATGCAGAAATAGATGGCCGCTACCAGGACGAAGGGGCCTACCGAGATGGTGGTGGTTCCGGCTACGTTGCGGGCGGCCCAAGTGAGCTCCATCATGCCGTAGGTGGAGCAGATGGAGGACTCCTTCACCATGGTGACCACCTCGTTGGCCAGGGCGGGGAGCACATTCTTGATGGCCTGGGGCAGCACCACCAGCTTCATGGCCTGCCACTGGGACAGGCCCAGGGAGCGGGCGGCCTCGGTCTGGCCGGAGTCCACCGCCAGAATGCCGGCCCGGAAGATTTCGGCCACATAGGCGGAACTGTTCAGAGCCAGAGCCACCACGAAGGGGATGAACATATTCAGGCGGATAAAACCTACGGTGATACGGGGCACCTGAATGATAGAAGAGAAAATGCCAAAGTAGATGATGGTCAGCTGAACCAGCAAGGGGGTGGAGCGAAAGACCGCGATATAAGCCCCGGAGATGGTATGAATCAGCTTGTTTTTGCTCAGCCGCATCAAAGCCAGCACCAGAGCGGGGATGACGGCCAGAAGCACCGCCGCAACGGACAGGGCCAAGGTGTTTAAAACGCCATCGACAAAATAGGGGGCGTATTTAGGAAGAAATTGGAAGTTGATAAAGCTGGCCGGGCCCGGATCGGTAAACAGCTGAATGAAGGGTTCAAACGTGGTGGCAATCTGTTGAGCGAGATTCTCAAACATGGCGGCACTCCTTTATTTCTGTCAGGGAAACAAGATGAGACCGTGGAAAGCCGGGTAGACCAGCTTTCCACGGTACGCGTCATTTAAAAAGATGGGGAAGATCAGCCCTCCAGGGCCTGGTCGCTGAGCTCGTTGGCCTCGGCGATGAAGCTGTCCATGGTGCCGTCCTCCAGCACGCGGGCGATGGTCTCGTTGATGGAGGGGAGCAGGTTGCCCGGGTCATCCTTGGGCACCCACACGCGGTAAGGCTCCACATAGCCGCTCAGGTCGATGTCCACAGCGGCCAGATCGGGGTTGGACTCCAGGTACTGGTCGGCAACCGCGCCGTCCAGGATCAGAGCGTCCACCTGATCGTACACCAGGGCGTTTACCAGGTCAATGACGGAGGACATGAAGTTGGGGGTGGCGCCGGGCATGTCATTGGTGACGATATCCGCCTTGGTGGTGGCCATCTGGGCGCCGACCACCATGCCGTCAAAGTCCTCCAGAGAGGAGTAGTTGCCCTCGTTGCCCGCCTTCACCAGGATCTTGGGGGGCAGGTCGGAGTAATAGCCGTCAGAGCAGTTGGCGTTCTGGCTGCGCTCGCCGTCATCCTCCAGGGCGGCGATGATCATGTCGCACTGGCCGTTGTTCATCAGGGTGAACAGGTTGTCGAAGTCCATGTGGACGACCTCAAACTCCAGGCCCATGTCCTCGGCGATCTGGCGGCCCAGGGCCACATCCAGACCCACGATCTGGTCCTCGCCGTTCTCGTCCAGGATGTGGAACTCGAAGGGGGGGTAGTCGGCGGAGGTGCCCAGGATCAGCTTGCCCTCCTCAGCGGTGGTAATCTCACCGGCAGTGCTGGTGTCGCCGGTGGAGGCGGAGGCGTCCGCCTGGGAGGTGCTGGCGTCCGTATTGGAGCTGGAGCCGGAAGCGGAGGAGCCGCTGTTGCCGCCGCAGGCGGCCAGGCTCAGGGCCATGGTCAGGGTCAGGCCCAGCGCAAGAAGTTTTTTCGTCATTCGTTTCAATCTCCTTTACAGGCCTGGACCGGTTGCCCGGTCCAAACAGGTTGTTAAGAGTATACTCCTAAAATTTATACATCGTCAATAGATAAATATGCGAATTATCCTGTTTTGCGGAAATTTTTTTGGCGCAAATGACAGCGCGGGAGAATTTGCAGTTGAAAGTGGGAAAGAAAGGGGGTATAATCCCCACTGCAAGGTTTTTTGAAGGAGAAAAACCGGGGTGCGGCACGCGGGAGCCAGGCGGGCCGCCCCCGGATGAGAGTGGAACAAAATGAATAAAATTTTGCATAATTCAGTTTTGTATGTCAATTTGGAACAGCTGCGCCGGAACGTGCGGACCCTGCTGGGCGAGCTGGAGGGGAAGGCGCTCATCCCGGTGCTCAAGGGCAACGCCTACGGCCTGGGGCTGGAGCGGATCGGCCGGGAGCTGGCCGCCTTTGATGAGATTCACACCCTGGCGGTGGCCCAGGTGTCCGAGGGAGCGGCCCTGCGGGAAGCGGGAGTGGAGAAGGACATCCTGGTGCTGGGGGGGGTGCCGGAGCGGCTGCTGGCCCCGGCGGCCGAACTGGACCTGACCCTGCCTGTGTGGCGGCTGGGGGTGCTGCCCCAGCTGGCCCGGCTGGGCCGGGAGCGGGGACGGCCGGTGAAGGTCCAGGTGAAGGTGGAGACCGGCCTGCATCGGGTGGGGCTGACGCCGGGGGCGGAGCTCTCCGCCCTGCTGGAGGAGTGGCGGGCCGCCCGCCCCTGGGTGACCGTCACCGGGGCATACAGCCACTTTGCCGACCTGGGGGACCGGGAGCGGACCGGGGAGCAGGTGAGGACCTACCTGTCCGGAGTGGAACAGCTGGAGGCGGGGGGGATGGAGATCCCCTTCCGGCACATCTCAGCCAGCGCCGCCAGCGAGTATTTCCCCAAGTACCGGCTGGACGGGGTGCGCATCGGCCGGCGGCTGTACATGGACCACCCCACAAAGCCCCTGGGGACCATCGGGGAGGTGGCCTCCTGGCGCACCTGGGTGACCAACCTGCGGGAGCTGAAGGCGGGGGACGCCCTGGGCTACGGGGGGCACGTCCGGATGGAGCGGGACGGGACGGTGGCCACCATCGCCGTGGGCTACGGGGACGGCCTGAGCCCGGAGCTGGTCGGGGCCAATGGCCCGGTGCTCATCCGGGGGCGGCGGGTCCCCATGATGGCCTGCTGCATGGACCAGACCATTGTGGACGTCACCGGCCTGGACTGCCGGGTGGACGACGAGGTGACCCTGTACGGGTACGACCGGGCGGGAAATTTTCTCTCCGCCCAGGAGGTGTCCCTCCTCATCGGGGACGACGAGGGGTGCGGGCTCACCTCCCTGCTCAGCGGGCGGGTGGCCCGGGTGTACGAAGAACGGTAAAAAAACGGGCCGGAGGGTGTAACCTTCCGGCCTGAAAGTTTGTGCCAGTTCAGTTTGTCTCCGCCCGAACGAAAACCGACCGCTCTGCCAGCAGAGTTCGAAGCTCCTCCAGAGACCCGGACAGCAGGTCCCTTTTCTGGAGCAGAAGAATGGAGTTCTCAAAAATGGGGGCCAGCAGGTCCGCAGTCTCAAGAATCCAGGAGAGGGAGGAGAGGGGAATTTCCTGGCGCTCCGGCTCCTGCTCCGGGCCTGTGGACAGGAGCAGAAGGCTGGAGGGCGTGAAGGAGACCTGCCAGTGCTCCGGAGACTGGAGGGACTCCTGCCGTTTCAGGAGAGCGTCCGCTTCCGGATAGAACGGGGTGCGGTCCTCCCGCGGACGATAGATCAGGGCGGCCAGGCCGAGGACTAGGCCGAAGATCCCCAGGAACAGGAAGCGGCCTAACGTCTCACTGTTGGCCCCGGCGAAGGTGAGCAGCGCGCCCTGGAGCAGACTCAAGATACCAAGCAGAGTGCGTCTGTGCCGCCACAGGGCCGCAATGCCCGCGCCATAGGCGGCGGCCCCTGTGAGCAGGGGAACCAGGAGGGACTGGGGTTCCATCAGGCCTGGCAGCAGAAGGAACAGACCCAGAGCCCAGCACAGGACTCCCAGTATGCTCCTCCGGCGCCGGCGGCGGACCTGAACCGCTTGCGGGGCCCTCTCCGCACGGTTGAGACGGTCCGTCAGGGCCCAGAGTTTCGGCAGACGGCGGCGGGAGTCCAGTTCTACGCGTTTGGCCAGCAAGGTTTGCACCTGGGGGAGCAGAGCCCGGTCCAGAGGTGTGATCGAAAAGGTGCAGACAGTCTCCATACAGGGGTCCTCCGTTGTGAAAATGAGCTCGATTCGATGCGCAGAGTATACCATATGCGACCTGCAGTGAACAAGAAGAATGTCTTAAAGTTTTCTAAAATTTTTAAGAAGGTGGACACGAACTGATACAGGAGGAAACTTTTCGATCTCCATTTCGTCTATTTCTACTGTGCAGGTAAAATTTAAGGAAAATTCTATTGAAATTTTTACAAAAAGCGGTATGCTAGAGAGGACTGCAGCATAGGAGGAGACGAAATTGAGCGGATTGCGGAGCCTGCTGTACCGGGACACCTTTCCCCGGCTGGCGGCGGATCTTCGGGAGCAGCCGGGCAAGTGGCTGTCAAGGCTGGTATTTTTGCTGGGGCCCTGGGCCTCTTTTTGGATGGTGGAGATTTTAAATGAGAACGATGTGTTCTCCGATCTCTACGCCTGGCAGGTGCTGATGAACCTGATCTGGTACTACATATGGTTCGTGGTGTGCCGTCTGGCGCTGGGCCGGCGGAGGCGGGCGGCGGCCCTGGCGGCGGCGGTGTGCTTTCTGGTGGGGCTGGTCAACCACTATGTGCTCCGGTTCCGGGGGCGCATTTTGTTTCCCGCCGATTTGACTGCCTGGCGGACGGCGGCCAATGTGGCTGACGCCTTTGATTTCTCCATCGACCTGGAGATGCAGCAGGCGCTGATCCTGCTGGCGGCCTATCTTGCCATGGTGTTCTTCTGCGTCCCCCAGAAGAGGCGGGATAAGATGCCCAAGCCCCTGGGGGCCGGGCTCATTCTCTTTGTCCTGGGCTACAATTTCGCGTTTTTCTGTACCGGCGCCCTCCCGGCCCTGGGGATCTACACCCAGCAGTGGGTGACCCAGGCCAACGGCTTCCTGCTGAACTTCACCGTGGCCATGCGGTACAGCTCGGTGGACAAGCCGGAGGACTACAGCCACGACAAGGTGCTGGAGCTGATGGAGGAGTACCCCGCGGTGGAGGGGAACGGCTCCGTCACCCAGCCGGTGAACATCATTGCCATCATGAACGAGTCCTTTGCGGACATGACTATCTTTGAAAACCTGGCGGTCTCAGACGACCCAACCCCCTTCCTCCACTCCCTGGAGGAGAACACGGTGAAGGGGTGGATGTACTCCCCGGTGACCGGCGGCGGGACGGCCAGCGTGGAGTTTGAGTATCTCACCGGCTTCGCCACCATCTTCCAGCCGCCCCACACGGTGGCCTATCAGCTCTACACTGAGGAGGGCATGCCCTCCCTGGCCGCCCTGGCGGGCAGCCAGGGATATGAGAGCACCGCCTTTCACCCCTACCAGTCCTCCGGCTGGAACCGGCCCATTGTGTACAGCAATATGCGCTTTGACCACCAGATGTACCAGGAGGACGTGGAGGACCCCTATCTGATCCGCCACTACATCTCCGACCAGTCGGACTATGAGAAACTGTATGAGGTCACCGACGGGGAGCAGGGGGATAAGACCTTTATCTTCAACGTGACCATGCAGAACCACAGCAGCTACGCCCAGGGCTGGAACAACCTGGAGAAGACTATCACCCTCCCGGACGTTCAGAAGGCGGCCGACACCACGGCGGAGCAGTACCTGTCCCTGATCCGGGCCAGCGACGACGCCCTGCGGGATCTGATCGAACACTACAGCCAGAGCGAGGAGCCCACCATGGTAGTCTTTTTCGGCGACCACCAGCCCCCCCTGAAGAACGCCTTTTACGAGCAGCTCTACGGCAAAAAGCTGTCTGAGCGCACCACCGAAGAGGTGATGCAGCAGTACGTCACCCCCTTCTTCATCTGGACCAACTATGACATAGAGGAGCGGCAGGACGTGGTCATCAGCCCCAATTTCCTGGGGATGCTCACCGCCCAGATGGCCGGCCTGCCCCTCACCGGGTACATGAACTTCCTGTCCCAGCTCTATGAGGTGCTGCCGGTGATCACCCCGGTGGGCCTGATCTCCGCCCAGGGGGAGTTCCTCACCGAGGAGGAGCTCAATGAGGAGCAGCAGGAGTGGCTGCTCACCTATGAGACGCTGAACTACTGCGGTATGGTGGACCTGTTCGACGAGGCAAGGCCCATGTATTGCCTGGATTAAAAAACAGCCGCCCAACTGGGCGGCTTTCAGGCTGTCGGAAAAGTCTTTGGACTTTTTCGACAGCCTGAAAGAATGCCGATACTTTCCCACCGCTGCGCGGCGGAAAAGTCCTCGCTGCGCTCGCTGAACGCCT
>ENA-ORUM01001602-ORUM01001602.1-human-gut-metagenome-genome-assembly--contig:-NODE-1602-length-17104-cov-4.762332_pt1 | contig 17104 bp, 16 predicted proteins | sample MGYA00242083_ERZ509217 | MGnify/ENA primary metagenome ERZ509217 (study PRJEB26280, sample SAMEA2338831) | human gut metagenome | biome: human gut; feature: human-associated habitat; material: faeces... | reverse complement strand
ACGACCTGAAAACGCCCCTCACCAGCGTCATCGGCTACCTGACCCTCCTGCGGGACGAGCCCCAGATCTCCCCGGAGCTGCGGGCGCGGTACACCGGCATCGCCCTGGACAAGGCGGAGCGGCTGGAGGACCTGATCAACGAATTTTTCGACATCACCCGCTTCAACCTGAGCCACCTGGAGCTGGAGAAGCAGACGGTGGATTTAAGCCGGATGCTCCAGCAGGTGGTCAGCGAGTTTGAGCCCATGCTCGCAGAGGAACAGCTCACCTGCGCCCTGGACCTGCCGGCCCGGATGGACTACCCCTGCGACCCGGACAAGCTGGCAAGGGTATTTGACAACCTGCTGCGCAACGCCTGCCACTACAGCACGCCGGGGACAAACGTTCAGATCTCCGGGGCGGAAACCGACACATCTATCGTCCTCACCTTCCATAACGAGGGGAGGACCATCCCCCCGGAGAAGCTGGAGCGCATCTTTGACCAGTTCTTCCGCCTGGACAGCTCCCGCGCCACCCGCACGGGGGGCGCGGGTCTTGGCTTGGCCATCGCCAAGGAGATCGTGGAGCTCCACGGGGGGACCATCTCCGCCCGGAGCTGGGACAACCAGGTGGAATTCCAGGTCACCCTGCCCAAGGCGGGACGGGAGGAGGATTTCCATGGATAGCGCCGCGTCCCTGTTCGCCGGTTGGAAGAAAACCATGGTGTGGACCTGCCTCCAGGGCCACATGGGCACGGTGGTCACCGACGGGCGCACGCCCCCGGAGAGCGCCCTGTGCGCGGTGGGGGACTTCTGTTTTCTGGCCGGAAAGCCCGACCCGGAGCTGGCCCGCCAGGCCGACCGCCCCATCCTGGTCCCCCGCACCCCGGATTGGGAGCCTGTGCTCCGGTCTGTTTTTAATGAAAAGCTATCCCCCTTTACCCGCTATGCCATGGAAGGGCCGGAGGCGTTTGACCGGGAGCGGCTGGCCGCATACGCCGCCGCCCTGCCGGAGGGGTACGCCCTCTCCCCTATCCTGCCTCAGCACTACCCCGTTCTCATGGGACAGGCGTGGTCCAAGGACCTGTGCGGCAACTTCCGGGACGGGGACGACTTTGTCCGCCGGGGGCTGGGGGTGATCGCCCTGCAAGATGGGATTCCGGTGGCCGGAGCCTCTTCCTACACCGTCCACGACGGGGGCGTCGAAATTGAGATCGACACCCGGGCCGACCAGCGGCGGAAGGGGCTGGCCCTCTCCTGCGGGGCGCGGCTGATTCTGGACTGTCTGGACCGGAGGCTCGTCCCCAGCTGGGATGCCCACAATCTGCCCTCGGTCTCCCTGGCGGAGAAGCTGGGGTACCGGCTGCACGCCCCTTATCGGGCGTACCTTCTGGATTTGAATCCGTCTTAGTATAGAAACAACGGCCCGCCGAACCGGCTTAACACAGAAACCGGCCCGCCGATTCGGCGGGCCGGTTTGTTCTGCTGATTGATGTATTACGCGGGGGCGGCGCTTCGGACGCTGGAGATGAGGAAATCCCCGATGCCCTGGTTGTCCAGCACCTGGCTGCGGGTGGACAGGTCGTTGAAGTGCCACCACTCCGAGGCCAGGGGGGTGAGCTCCGCATCGGTGCAGTACCGCTGGAGCCCCAGGGCTGGCTCATTGGAGGCCATGGCCTGGGTCATCTCCGCACTCTTCCAGGCGGTGGTGGAGTTGATGGTCACCGGGGCGGTGTAGGTGGCCGCCGCCCGGCTGAGCTCGTGGATGGGGGTGGGCATCTCATAGCGCTCATAGTTCCACACCCGTACATAGCGGTACCCGCCGGTGGTGTACTCTTTGGTCTCGCTCACCTTGGCCAGCCCCATATCCACCGCGTAGCCCCGCTGGTGGTTGGAGTAGCCCCCGGAGATAAACCAGGAGATCCGCCAGGGGGCACCGGTCACCGCCTCCTTCACCTCCGGGTCGGTGCGGGTCATGGCGGACAGGGAGTTGAGCACCTTGGTCTGTACCTCGTGGGGGCGGTAGCCCTCGTACAGGATCAGGCTGTTGCCCTCGGCCAGGGCGCTCTGCTGGGCCTCACACAGCTTGAAGGCCATGGAGTAGAGCACCGGCATCATAAACTCCATCTTGCCCAGCCGCTCGTTGTAGGTCTTGCTGGGGTAAAAAGCCTCGCCGGTGACCTCCGGGATGACCTTGCCGCAGGACCGGAAGTGGGAGGAGTAGCTGTTGGTGGCGTCGTAGATGATGGAGGGAATCACGTCGGGCAGGTTCACCAGACAGTACTTGTGCTCCAGCCAGCCGGTGATCTCCCCGCGCTGGGTCTGGGTCTGCTCCTCGTCGGTGAAGTAGTCGGTGGTCACCGCCACCTGCCACCAGTCCCCCTCCTCCTGGAGCACTGTGAAGGGGGTCCCGGAGGCCACCAGGGCCAGGGCCCCGTCGGTGAGGGTGGGGGGCTCCTCCTCTTCCTCCGGCTCTGTCTCCGCCGGAGTCTGGGGCTCTGTGGCCGGGGTCCCCGCAGACCCGGAGGGGTCCGGCTCCGCGGCCGGAGTCTCCGGGGCGGGCTCCTGGACGGCGGGAGTCTCCGCCTCCGGAATTTCTTCGGGCTGTGCCGGGTCTGTTCCCGTTTGGGCGGAGCTTGTCCCCTCCTGGGGCTCCGCCGTCTCCGTCTCCCCCGCCGCAGGCGCAGTCTCCCCGCCGCCGGATGCGTCGGGGGCCGGAGTGGCCTGCTCCGCAGGGGCGGTCGTCTGGCCGCCGGAAGCCGAAGCGGAACTGGTCCCCCCCTGCGCCTGAGCCTGGGCGGCGGCCTCCGCCTCTGCGCGGGCCCGCTCCTCCTCTAAGCGTTTCTGTTCCTCCTCCAGCCGCTTTCGCTCCTCCTCGGCCTTCTCCCACTCCTCCACCGCCGTGGCGGCGGCCTCCTGGTCGGCCGGGTCGGCCCACAGGGGCAGCTCCACCGAGGTGTAGCCGGTGGCCCCCTGAATGGGCAGCTCCAGACCGTTGTAGTTGTCCGGCAGGTGCTCCACCGTGCGGCCGGTCTCCCAGGCTGGGGGCTCCTTCACCGGCTCCGGCTCCTCCGCCTGGGAGGAGCTGGCCGGCGGGGTCCAGGGGGCGGGCGCGGAGCCGGACACGTCCTCCTGGGGCTGGGTCGTCCGGCCGCAGGAGGTAGTGACCAGCATCAGCGCCGCCAAAATCAAAGCGGTCCATCGTTTCTGCATAGTGCTCTCCTTCTATCTCGGAAGCTGCCGCCCGGTCCACGATCATCCAGACCGGGCGGAACTCCCGCCAAGAGGTTTTCTCTTACAGCACGTCCTCCACCGTCTCCACGCCGTTTTCCCGGTAGGTGTACACGGTGAAGCCGTCATAGACCAGTTCCCCGTCCTCCCCCGGGCCCAGGCAGCTGGGGGCATAGGAGCTGCTGATAGGGGAGCCCAGGGCCGCGATCATGCTGGACACGCTCTGTCCGATGTAGGCCCGGGCGGCGTCCGCCGTGGCGGCCACGGGCTCGGGTTCAGGCTCCGATGCAGGCTCGGGCTCCGAAGCGGGTTCCGGGTCGGGCTCGGGCTCTGGCTCGGTCACCGTGGGAGTCTGAGGCTGCTGGACCGAGGGCTGGGTCACCGCAGGCTGTCCGGAGGACTGCTGGGCCTGGGTGGTTGTGCTGGCGGAGGCGTCCTCCTGGTCCTGGGTAGAAGCATCCCCTGCCGTGGCGCTGGAACTGCTGTCTCCGGCCGAGCTGTCCTCGGGGGCGGTTACAGACGCATCTCCGCCAGCGGAGCGGTCCTCCACCGAGGTGCTCTCCTCCTGGGCGGAGGAGACAGACTGGCTGCCGCTTCCATCCTGGGCGCTGGAGGCATCAGAGGGGTTCCCGCCGCAGGCGGTGAGACCGCCCACCAGGGTTACAGCCAACAGCAGGGCAATGGTTCTCTTCTTCATTTTACATCCAAATCCTTTCCGAATGTGTCGTTTTATGTCACGAAAGCGCCCCCGTGGTCTGGAGCTCGCCTGCGGACTGGTACAGAATCTCACAGGCCAGCTGGGCCTGGGCCGCCGGGACGTACAGGGTGAAGGGCGTCCCCTCCCCCGCCTCGCCCACAGGGCTGGCCTCATAGAGCTGGTCTCCCAGCTGGACATAGATGGGGGAATCGCCGTCCACATCTCCAGTGAGGCAGCCCTCCAGGCGGGTGTACCCCTCCAGCAGGCCGTCCTCCACGGCGGTGAGCCGGGCCTGGGCCGTCCCCTGGGGGGGCACGCCGTTCAGGACCCGCTCCGGGGCCGGGAAGATGGGGGCCTGGGTAGCCCACCAGTCCAGGTTGCGCTCCACGATCTCGATGAGCACCGTGTCCGCCCCGGTCTGGTCCAGCAGGGACATGGTATAGGGCATGGCCCGGGAGAAGGCGGCCTGACCGTAGGCGTCCGCCAAATAGGGGTGCAGCAGATTGCCGAAGGAGTCCCGGAACATGAGCAGGTTTCCGCTCCGCTCTGGGTTCTCGGTCTGAATGAACTGGTCTTCGGCGCTGCGGATGGGCCGGACATAGGAGAAGGCAAATTCCCGGTCGTAGGCCGCGTCCTCCTCCGTTTTCGTTCCGGTGGGGAAAACCATCTCATAGAGGTCTCCCAAGTGGGGCTCCCCCATGTGGTAAGAGCCGTCAAAGAAAGGCTCCTGGTCGGCCTTGCCCAGCCCGGCGATGAGGGTGTCGTGGGCCAAAGCCGCCCCCCGCATGTTCCAGTGGGAGTCGGTGTGGTAGTAGAGGACCTCCTCCGTCTCCCGGAAGGGGGCAAACAGGTCGATGTAGGACACCCCCTGTCCCTCCAGATAGGGGACCAGCCGGTCGATGTCGTCCTCCCCCTCCAGAGGCGTTCCCACATGGGGCAGGTACTCCGGATACAGGGATGCCTTGTTGGGGGCCACGGTGACATACAGCTGGGCCCCCCGGCTCTGGGCGTACTCCTGGAGCAGGGCCAGGGTGCGGGCCGCTCCGAAGAGCTGCTGCTCGCTCAATGGGCTGGTGTGCAGGCAGTCGTCCAGGGTCTCCCGGTAGAAGAGCCAGTCTTCCCGTCCCAGCACCACGTCCTCCTCGGACGACACGTGGAACACCGCCGCGTCCAGGGCGGCTCCGGCGGTGATCATCTCCTGCCGGAAGGCGAAGTGGTCGGCCACATAGTCGGTGACCTCGTCCAGCACCTGGGTGTTGAAGCTGCCGTCCTCCAGAAAAAGCCGGGGCGCGGGGGCCAGGGTCTGGTTGGCCGCCGCCTCCCCTTGGGGCAGCAGGAGCATCCCTGCCGAGGGGATCAGGCATGCCGCCATAAAGGCGGTGATGGCAATGCGCGCCTTGGTCTTTTGTGTCATGTCCCGTCCCCCTCCTTAAAACTGAAAATAGATGAAGGGGTTGAAGGTGGCCCCCGCCAGGGTGAGCACGCTCACACCGAACAGGGCGCTGTACCCCACGGCTGCGGCCGCCGCCCCCGCTCGCTGGGGCAGGCCCCGCTGCTGAAGCTGCCGCCATACCCACTGGGGGACGCCGAAGGCAAAGAGCAGGGCGGTCACCAGCAGGAACACCGCCTTGGCGTCCAGCAGGGCGATGAGGGCCAGGGTGTTGGCCGGATCAATGGAAAATCCGGTGAACATGGCCGTGAACATCACCCCCGCGTCGGCGAGGGTGTCCGCCCGGAACAGGGTAAAGCCCAGAATGACCACCAGCATGGTGTACACATGGCCCAGCCAGGACTCCCGCAGGCGTCTGGGAATAACCCCGATCCCCTCCAGGGTGGAGAACAGACCATGCCACAGGCCCCACAGCACAAAGGTCCAGTTGGCCCCATGCCAAAGGCCTGTGGCGAAAAAGACGATGAATTTATTGAGATTGGTGCGGGCCGCTCCCTTCCGGTTGCCCCCCAGTGGGATGTACAGATAGTCCCGGAACCAGGAGCTGAGGGAGATGTGCCACCGCCGCCAGAACTCCTTGATGGACTTGGAGGCATAGGGCAGGTTGAAGTTCTCTAAAAACCGGAAGCCGAACATCCGGCCCAGGCCGATGGCCATGTCGCTGTAACCGCTGAAGTCAAAGTAGATTTGCAGAGTGTAGCACACCGCCCCCAGCCAGGCCAGCCGGAAATCCAGCTGGTCCGCCGTCATGGCAAACACCGCGTCGGCGATCTCCCCCGTGGAGTTGGCCAGGAGGATCTTCTTCCCAAAGCCTAAAATAAACCGGCGCAGGCCGGACAGAGTCAGCTCCGGAGTCAGTTCCCGCCGGTCGATCTGGTCGGCCACATCGTGGTAGATGACGATGGGACCGGCGATGAGCTGGGGGAAGAAGGAGATGTACAGCAGCAGCTTGCCGGGGTTCCGGGTTCCCCACTCCGGGTGGCGGTACACGTCGATGACATAGCTCATGCCCTGAAAGGTGTAAAAGGAGATGCCGATGGGCAGCACAATGTCGGTGAGGGCCAATTCTGCTCCGGACAGACTGTTAAAGGTGGAGATCATGAAGTCCACATACTTGAACACGCCCAGAAGGGAGAGATTGGCCGCCGCCGCCAGGCCCGCGGCCAGGCGGCGGTGGCGCTCCCCGGATTGAAGCCACAGTCCGAAGAGGTAGTTGATCAGCACGCTGATGAGCAGCAGCACCAGATAGGGCAGCTGTCCAAAGGAGAAAAACACCAGGCTGGCCAGGGTGAGCCAGGCGTTGCGCAGGGGCAGCCCAGGCAGAATCCGGTAGCCCAGGTAGGTCACCGGCAGAAAGACAAACAGGAAAATGGGTGAACTAAATACCATATTTCTATCGTGCCCTCAGTCGTCCGGTCAACGGATGTAGGTGAATCGGGCCTGACTGGGGAGCATCTTGAACAGGTTATAGCCTGTGCGCCCATAGTCGTGGAGATACCGCCACTCCAGCTGGGGGTCAAACATGTAAGTGGTACCGTCCAGGTTGATCTCCACCCAGCCGTGAGGGCTGTTGCTGGCCCCCAGGCCGCCCACCACGGTGTAGGCCGGCAGGCCCAGCTCCCGGGCCAGCAGGCAGTAGGTGGCGGAGAAGCTGTAGCAGTTGCCCCGTCCCAGCCGCAGGAACTCCTCAGCGTAGGCGGGCTCCCAGCCGGTCTCGCCCTTGGACACCAGATCCCGCTTCAGGTAGGAGAAGTTGTCCCGCACATAGTTATACAGGGCCCGCAGCTTCTGGTCCCGGGTCATGGAGCTGTTGGTATAGGTCTCCACAATGTTGTTGAGCTTGGTATCCAGGGTGGCCGAACCGGTGGTGTAGCGGCCCTGGGCATCGTATGTAAAGCCGTCCACGGTGGTGTTGTGGAGGAACATGCCGTCCTGTACCCGGTAGAGCCGGCCGCTGATACGGTAATAGCCGTCGGACAGGGCGCTGCGCTCGGCGGTCACCTGGGTCCAGACCTCCTGTCCCGTGCTGTTGTCATAGGTGTGGGAGATGGTGGCCTCCATGATCTCTCCGTAGGCCCAATAGGTGGTGGGCACGTCGGGGAACAGGCGGACGTTGGGGTTGCTGGCAATGGCCGAGGCGTCCGGCTCCCGGTGGAGCAGATTATTGAACACTACCGTGGCCTGGGCCCGGGTGAGGGCGGCGTCCGGGTGGAAGGTGCCGTCGGCATAGCCGCTGAACAGCCCCTCCGCCGCCGCGGCGCCGACAGCCTCATAGTACCGGCTGCCCACAGGTACGTCCGCAAAGGACTCCAGGTCTCCTGTTCCGGAGATAAAGTGGTTGATCATCAGGGCGAATTCTCCCCGGGAGATGGCGGCATTGGGCCGGAAGGCGGAACCCGCCTCGCAGTCCAGAATGCCCATGGCCCCCAAGGACTCAACGGCCTCGGCATACCACATATCGTCGGACACATCCGAGAAAGATACCCGGGCCTCCGGCTCCTCCGCCAGCAGGCCGTAGAGCACCTGGGCCACCTCGGCCCGGGTCATGTACTGGCCGGGGTGAAACAGGCCGTCGCTGGAGCCGTCCATATACTTGCTGTGGTCCCAGGTGTTCAGGGTGATGGTCTCATAGGCGGTAAAGGTCTGGTCTCCCCAGATCTGGGCGGAGGCCGGGTCCACCACCGCTCCGCTTCCGCTCACCCAGCCTGTGTACCCCTCGGGCAGGGCGGGGACCTTCTTGGGCGACTCTCCCAGCTTTACCGCTTCAGTGGTGGTCACGCCGTCCACCCGATAGGTGACCTGACACTCTCCGGAGGCGTACACTGCGTACAGGGTGGTATCCTCACCCAGTGTGATGATGCTGCCAGGCTCATATTCCGGAAGGGCTGCGGTCACACTGGTGGACCAACCCACAAAGCGCAGCGTCTCACCGTCGATCCGCACAGTCAGCTGGGCCGAAGGCAGAGTTACGCCCTCCCCCTTCTGAGCGGCCAGACCGTCTGGAACTGTTCCGGAGCCGCCGTTGGCGTCAAATCGGACCCAGACCCGTCCATCCTCCTGGATATAGGCGCTGTCCTGAAATTCCGGCACCGCTTCCGCCGCCTGAGCTGGCAGAGTGCTGCATCCGCACAGCAGCAGGGACAGGAACAGCGAGGTCCCCATTCGGGCTTGCTTCTTCATAAACACACACTCTCCTCAAATCTGCAACAGTAGGCATTTTTTCAAAATCAAACACAACACACACCTGCCCCGTCGAATCTGGCCGAAAAGGGGCAAAGCTTGTATAAATTATACACTCATTTAAAAAATTGTCAATTTCATTTCTCAGCCGCAGATTGTGAAGTGTTTTTGCTTGTCAAGTTAGAATTCCGTTTTTGTTTCTCTCAGATTTACTCAGAATTTCCCGCTCTTATTTGGAAAAAATAACCGTTTATGGTGGTCTCTATTCTCTCTCTTCTGAATTTTTTCCCGCACCGCATCTCCCAGCGGGACAGGCCCGGCCCAACATCTCTGTCCGCCCCAGAGGTTGTTCTGCAGCGGCAGTTCAGGTGGCCGGACCCATCTATTCCGCCGGTTCGGCCCGCTTCCGCTGTTCGATCATCTTGTGAAGATATGTCAGCGCGTCGGACAGACCCCCGATCTGATCAATCAGCCCCAGCTCCACCGCCTCCTCGCCGTAGATGACGCTGCCCACGTCGGCGGCCAGCTCCCCGGTCTGGAGCATCAGCTTTGTAAAGTCTTCCCGCTTTATCCCGCTGTTGACTGTTACAAATTGGGTGATCCGCTCCTGGATGCGCTCGAAGTAATAGAAGGTCTGGGGCACCCCGATGACCAGGCCGTTGAGCCGCACCGGGTGGATGGTCATGGCCGCCGAGGGGGCGATGAAGGACCGTTTGGCGGACACCGCCAGAGGCACCCCGATGGAGTGCCCGCCCCCCAGCACCAGGGAGACGGTGGGCTTGGACATGCTGGCAATGAGCTCCGCAATGCCCAGCCCCGCCTCAATGTCGCCCCCCACCGTGTTCAGCAGCACCAGCAGGCCGTCGATCTCGTCGCTCTCCTCCACCAGGGCCAGCAGGGGCATGACGTGCTCGTATTTGGTGCTCTTGCTGGTGGGGGGCAGCACCTGGTGCCCCTCGATCTGTCCCACGATGGTGAGCACATGGATGGTCCCCCGTTTGGACTGGATCAGGGAGGAGCCAAAGTCCACAATGGACTGTTGTCCCTCCAGATCCTGTTCCGCCGTATTGTCGCGCTCCTGCTCGCTCACAGGCTTCTCCTCCTTATTTTATACTCTGGCACTCTCCCTTAGAATGGACCAATTTGTCCCGTTTCATTCCAATTTGAATCAAGAATTCCCCACTCTACTTTTCGTAGGTTGCCTTTTTTCCGCCCTTCCGCTATGATAGCAGGGAATGAAAGGAGCGAGCGCCTTGGACAACATCCAATTCGGGCAGTTTGTGGCCCATCTGCGCAAAGAAAAAAATATCACTCAAAAGGAGCTGGCCGACCGCCTCCACGTCACCGACAAGGCGGTGAGCAAGTGGGAGACCGGCAAGGGCTTCCCTGACCTGAAGCTGCTGGAGCTCCTGGCCCAGGAGCTGGGGGTCTCCCTGGTGGAGCTCCTCCAGGGGGAGCGCACCCCCTCCCCCACCCTCACCAAGGAGGAGGCGGGCCAGGCGGCAGTCCAGGCCATGGAGCAGTCCCAGAAGAACACCGCCCGACGGTATCTGAAGCTGTTCCGGTGGCTGCTCACGGGGATCGGCATTTGGTGCCTGCTGTCCTGCCTGCCCTGGGGCATTGTCTCGCTGGTTCTGTTTCTGAATTCCCCCGGTGTGGGGATTATCGGCGGCGCCGACGGCCCCACCGCTATTTTAATCAGCACAGCGGACCCAATGTTCCCGCCCCAGTTTTATTTCCTGGTGCAGTTGATCGCGCTGATTTTGTGTGTGGTGATGGCCGTCCGGGTGTGGCGACTGGAAAGGAGACTAAAATGAAAAAGCGTCTGATTCTGCCCGCCCTGGCCCTGGTCTTTCTGGCCGGGTGCGGAGCTTCCGTTTCGGGAATCCCGGAGGGCCTGACCTGGACGGCCCAGACCCTCCAGTCCCAGGAGGACGGGGAGATCTTGGCCGCCGCGGAGGGGTCCTCCTTCCAGGGCGCCGCCCCCCTGGATGTGACCGCCCAGGTAGAGGGAGACATGGTCACCCTCACCGACCACGCTTCCGGAGAGACCTATACAGGGGCCCTCTTTCCTGCGTGGTGGACAGACCCGGAGGACCAGATCTATGAACTGATCTTCCATGGCGATCCTCAGGGCAAGGGGGTCACCGTGTCATACGGAATCACAGAATATTCCAACGGAAGTCGAGACGCCACACTGCTCTTGACTTTGGCCGAAGAAAAACAGGTCCTGCGTCTCACCGCCCCCCTGGCGGAGGCGTAATCCCCCGTCAAACAGAAAAGGAGGTGGAAAGCAAATTTGCTTTCCACCTCTTTTTCTATCTGGGGTGCGGGGAGTTAAGTGCCCCGGATCTTCTCCATGACAAAGTTGGTGAGCAGCACGCCCCGGCGCTCCACCTGCTGCTCCTTCACCACCCGGTAGCCCCGCCCCTCAAAGAAGGGCCGGGCGGTGATGGAGGCCTGGACCCACAGGCGGCCCATGGAAACGCCCCCCTCCAGGGCGTCACAGATGGCGGTGGCGATCCCCTGTCCCTGGAAGTCCCGATGGACGAACAGCCTATCCAGATAGCCCGACCTGTCCATATCTCCAAAGCCCACCAGGATACCGCCCTCCTCGGCCACCACCGTGTGGTGCTCCCGCAGCTCCCGGTCCCAACGCTCTAAATCCACCTGCCCCGTGGCCCAGGCGTCCAGCTGCTCCCGGGTGTAGTCCCGGGCATTGACCGCGTGGATGGTGTTGTAAAACAGCTCTGCCAGCTCTGGACAGTCCGAGGATTGGTAGCTTCTCAATCTCATATGCGCACGCCTTCCTTCCCACCGCTCTATTTCAAATGAAAAACAACAGCACCAAAAAGATTCCATTGCAGACTGTAAACAAAAGCAGATACCGCTTGCGCAGCATGGGATACTGCCCCGCCACCTGCTTGTAGGAGATCAGGCTTGCCATAGAGGCAATCAGGGTCCCCAGGCCCCCCACGTTCATCCCCACGATGAGCTCCCGCAGATCACTGCTGTACCCGGACAGGAGCATGGCGGCAGGCACGTTGCTGATGACCTGGCTGACCAGCACCCCGATGAGCCGGTCCCGGCCGGCCATAGCCCCGCCGATCCAGGTCTGGAGCGCATCCAACTGCTTCAAATTGCCCACAAAGATAAAAAAGAACACAAAGGTGAGGATCAGGGAGTAGTCGATGCGGACAAACAGTCCCCGGTTCCGCCACAGCAGCAGAATTCCCACCACCGCCAGCAGTGCCGGGTGGGGCAGGAAGCCCGCCACCGTGAGCACGCACAGCAGAAAGAGGACCAGATAAAAGGCGATATTTCCCCGGCGCAGAGGGGCGGTCTCCCCCATGCGGATGGACAGCTGGCGGTGGCGGTATCCAAAGAGCACGCACACCCCCAGCATCAGAGCCGCCCCCGCGGCGTAGGGGCCGGTGAGGAGCAGAAACTCCGGCAGGCTCAGTCCGGACAGAGCGAATAAGTACAGGTTCTGGGGATTGCCGATGGGGGTAAACATGCTGCCCAGATTGGCGGCAATGGTCATCAGCGTGACGGTATAGCACAGCTTCCGGCGCAGGGAGGCCATCCGCAGCATCATCACCCCCAGGGGGACGAAGGTGATGAGGGACACGTCGTTGGTGATGAACATGCTGCTGAAAAAGCAGAGAAAGATCAGGGTGGCCGCCATCCCACGCATGGTCCCCACCCGGGAGAGCACCTTGGCGGCGATATACTGGAGGAAATTCTCCTCCCGCAGCCCCTCCACCAACAGCATCAGGCAGAAGAGCACAATGAGGGTATTGAAGTCAATATACCCCACATAGGCCGGACTGGGCGGCGCAATGAGACAGGACAGCACCGCCAGCACCAGCGAGACCGTCAGCACCACATCCCGGCGGAACAGATCCAGAATTCGTTTCCCCACAGTGTTTTCCTCCCCGCAGTGAGGGGCCGCGCCCTGGCGGCCCCTCCTGGATTTTATTGCAATGGCTCAATTTGATAGGACTGTAAGCTCCTGTGACACCCGTTTTTCTCATAAAACCTCTCCAGCCCCGGCTGGGTGCCGAAATAGAGCAAGGTGGGGGTGTGCTCCCGGGCTAGCCGGAGCAGACGGCTTCCGATCCCCCGCCCCTGATACCCGGGCAGCACCAGCAGCTCGGTAATGGTCCCGAAGAAATACCCATCGGTGAGAATCCGCAGACAGCCCACCAGGGTCTCTCCCTCATAGGCCGTGATGTTGAGCGTCTTCTCCAGGGCGTCCTGGGTCTTTTGGGGGTCATACTCCCCCGGCCAGACCTGATTGACAAAGGCGAGGAATTTCTCCGCCTCCAGGGTTTGGTCGTCCATCCGGTACTCCATCGGTTCCGCCTTCCTTTCCGGGAACGGGAAATCAGGCAGAGCGCTCCGCTTCCGGGGTCTCTGCCTGATTTCTGGATTATCTCGCCTCGTAAATGGCCTTCATGCCCTTAAAGGTCATATAGCAGTCCAGCTTGCCCACCGTCTCGAAGGGGGAGTGCATGGAGAGCACGGGCACCCCCGCGTCCAGGGTGTCGATGTTCCGCTCGGCCATAAACATGGCCACGGTGCCGCCGCCGCCGGCGTCCACCTTGCCCAGCTCGGCCATCTGCCAGATCACGCCGTTCTCATCCAGCACCTTCCGCACATAGGCCACCAGCTCGGCGGAGGCGTCGGAGGCCCCGGACTTGCCCCGGGAGCCGGTGTACTTGCACAGGCCCACGCCGCCGTTTACCAGGGCGCTGTTGCGCTTCTCGTACACGTCGGCAAAGTTGGGGTCGTAGGCCGCCGTCACGTCGGCGGACAGACAGAAGGATCTTTCGTAGCACACCCGCAGGGGCACGTTCTGCCCGGCGCACAGGTCCTCCATAAAGGTGTCGAAGGCGGCGGACTTCATGCCGGTGACCCCCTCGGAGCCGATCTCCTCCTTGTCGGCCAGCATGCAAACGGCGGTGCGCTCCGGGGTGTCCAGCTGCAGCAGGGCGGCAAAGCAGGCGTAGGCGCACACCCGATCGTCGTGGCCGTAGGCCCCGATGAGAGAGCGGTCAAAGCCGATGTCGCTGGCGTTGAAGGCGGGCACCGCGGACAGCTCGGCGGAAATAAAATCCTCCTCCACAATGCCGTACTTCCGGTTCAGCAGTTCCAGAACGGACAGCTTCACCCGGTCCTTGCCCTCGTCGTCCAGCAGGGGCCGGCTGCCCACCAGGATGTTCAGGCTCTCGGCGGGAATGGCCTCCCCCAGGGGCTTTCTCGACTGCTCCACCCCCAGGTGGGGCAGCAGGTCGTCGATGGTGAACAGGGGGTCCCCCTCCCCGTTGCCGATGGACACCCGAACCACCTGGCCGTTTTTCAGGGCCACCACCCCGTGGAGCTCCAGGGGGATGGTCACCCACTGGTACTTGCGCAGGCCGCCGTAGTAGTGGGTCTTCAAAAAGGCCAGATCGTCCGCCTCATAGAGGGGGTTCTGCTTCAAATCCAGACGGGGGGAGTCGATGTGGGCGGCCCCGATGTTCACGCCCTCCTCCAGGCCCTTCCGGCCCATCACCGCCAGCATGACGGACTTGCCCCGGTTCACCCGGTACACCTTGTCCCCGGCCTTCAGGTCCATGCCCCGCTTGTACTCCCGGAAGCCGGCGGCCTCCGCCAGGGCCACAGCCCGGTCCACGCACTCCCGCTCGGTCTTGCCCGCGTCCAGGAACTGCTTGTAGCCGGTGCAGTACGCCTCCAGCGCCGCGCCCTCCTCCGCGTCCAGCCGGTCCCAGCCGTTCTTCCGCTCATAGACCAGGGCCCGGCGGAGCTGCTCGCCCCGGGTCAGTTCTTTTTCTTCACTCATAAAACAGTCCTCCTTTGATCTCACAGGGGCGCTTTGCGCGCCTCATTGTTCTCTTATTATGCCGCGCACGGGCGCACACTGTGCGCCCCTACACGATCTCTTTCAAAAACTCCTCTGCCTTCCGGGAAAACTCCTCCGCGGTGCCGCAGTCGTTGTACAGGATATGGGCACAGCCCTCCGCAAAGAACTGGTCCGGCCGCTGGGCCCTCACCCGGGCCCAGGCATAGTCCTCCGAAATGCCCTCCCGGGCCATGATGCGCGCCACCCGCGCCTCCGCCGGGGCCAGTACGGCCACCGTGGTGGTGCACAGGTCGGCCAGACCGCTCTCCAGCAGGGCGAAGGCGTCGATGGCCGTCAGGCCGATGCCCCGGGACCTGTTCTCTTTGACCATCTGCCGGGTGCGCTGAACCACGGCCCGCTGGGCGATGGCGTTCAGCCGCTCCAGCTTGGCCGGGTCCCCGAACACCAGGGCGCCCAGCTTTTTTCTGTCAATGGCCCCCTGTCCGTCCCGGAGGGGGCCAAAGGCCCTCTCCAGGCTTTCCTGTAAGGATCTATCACTTTCCAGCATTTCGTGGTACACGGCATCGCAGTCGATGACCGCGCCCCCCAGTGCCTCGATCTCCTTCAGGACGGTGGTCTTCCCCGCCCCGGTAGGGCCGGTGATGCCGATGACAGTCATGGTGATCCCTCCCACTTCAAATGCGGACATGCCTCCCGGAGCTGCTCCTCCAGCTCCCGGGGGCTGCACAGCTGCTTCCGGACCTTGGCGAACCTCCGGCCGTCCCGGTCCCGTATCACCACACAACTCCGCTTTTTGGTATAGCTCCCGATTTGGGAATATGGCAGGGCCTTCATGCGACCCAGCAGGTCGAAATAGATCAGCTGATCTGCGTCGCCGTCCAGTCCCTCGTTTCGCACCCGCAGATACCGCGCCAGCAGCCACAGGACGAACAGCCCCAGAAGGGCCATCAGGGCAATCTGCCCCGGCCCCCATACGTCCAGCACGACACACAGCGCGAGAAAGAGGAAGAGAAATTTCAGCAGGGAGCGCCGGGCGTGCCTGCGCTCCATACGCCACCGGAAGCGTTTCCATGTGTACTCTTCCATCGAAGGACCTCCTTTCCGGGCCGGTCAGGGGGCCTTGGCGATGCGGCGGCCCACCCAGTAGGACACGGTGAAAATGAGGATCAGCAGCACCGCCGAGGCGATGCCTCCCCACACCACCAGCAGGCTGCCCATGTAGGTGCCGTCCACGATGCACAGGGGGGTGACCAGCATCATCGCCCCGGGCACCACGCCGGAGATAAACTGGCCGAAGAGGGCGATGGGGATGCTCCGGGCGGCGTCGTCCACCAGCCAGAACTGCCACGCCCCGCACAGCACGCTGAGGAGCACCCCCCAGTGGCCGGCCAGGAGGCTGAGCCAGAAGGGCCGCCTCTGCCGCCCGCAGTCCATCCCCAGCCAGGCCCAGGCCAGCACCATGACCCAGGGCAACAGGGTGAACAGCAGCGTCCCCACCACCGGGATGGCCACCGAGTAGACATAGCAGCCCCCCAGGGCCAGGGGAATCAGCCCCATCCAGGGGAAATAGTGGGACCGCTTCACTGCCCTCGCTCCTTTCCTCGGTCAGGCCTCCACGATGTGGAAGCCCGCCGCTTTGTTCAGGCGGTTGGTGACCGCCAGCCCGATCCCGCCGCTGTCCGGGCACTGGGCCCAGATGGCGGAGACGGCGGTGTGGTCGAAGGCCCGCAGGGCGTCGAACACCCGCCGGGCCTGCTCCCCCTTGTCCCCCGCCGGCCCCAGGCTCATGACGGGCCGCGCGCCCCCCGCATACATCGGGAGGAACTCCTCAAAGCAGATGACCCCGTCCCCCGGTCCGGCGTGGGCGGCGATATAGGCCGCGCTCCGCTCCGGCTCCCCGGTGACCACGGTGACGGGGGCCTTGGGGGCGTAGTGGCGGTACTTCATCCCAGGGGCCCGGGGCCTCTCCCCCGCCCCCATCAGCCGGGTGACCGCCGGGTCCACCGCCACCTCCCCCAGGGCCGCCCGCAGCTGCTCCAGGGTGATCCCCCCCGGCCTCAGCAGGCGGGGGGGCGTGCATGTCAGGTCCACGATGGTGGACTCCACCCCCACGGAGCAGGGGCCGCCGTCCAAAATGGCGTCGATCCTGCCGTCCATGTCCTCCAGCATGTGGGCGGCGGTGGTGGGGCTGGGCCGCCCGGAGGTATTCCCCGAGGGGGCCGCCACCGGCACGTCCGCCGCCTGGATCACCGCCCGGCACAGGGGGTGGGCGGGACAGCGCATTCCCACCGTGTCCAGCCCCGCCGTCACCTGATCGGGCACGTTGTCCCGCCGCCGGAGCACCATGGTCAGCGGACCGGGCCAGAAGCGCCGGGCCAGCTCATAGGCCGCCGCCGGGATGTCCCGGCAGTACCGCTCCAGCCAGTCCGCCCCCGGGATGTGCAGGATCAGGGGGTTGTCCTGGGGGCGGCCCTTGGCCTGAAAGATCCGGCCCACCGCAGCGGGGTCCAGCCCGTTGGCCCCCAGGCCGTACACCGTCTCGGTGGGGATGCCCACCAGGCCGCCGGCGCGGAGCAGGTCCGCGGCGGTCTGGATGTCCTGTTGGGAGAGGCGCTTTGTCTCCATCCTTTTCCACTTCCTATCTCTCTTGGGCGCGTGCCCGTTTTCCGAGGGTTCCATCCGGGCGGGGCGTGCCCCCT
>ENA-ORUM01001597-ORUM01001597.1-human-gut-metagenome-genome-assembly--contig:-NODE-1597-length-17161-cov-2.466386_pt1 | contig 17161 bp, 16 predicted proteins | sample MGYA00242083_ERZ509217 | MGnify/ENA primary metagenome ERZ509217 (study PRJEB26280, sample SAMEA2338831) | human gut metagenome | biome: human gut; feature: human-associated habitat; material: faeces... | reverse complement strand
GTATATCAAGATGAAGCTTCTCTCCTGCCTTTTTCCAACTGATCGCCGAAAGACGTTCCGTATCAAACATCGTTCCGTCCATATCGAATATTACGCCTTTAATCATGCCGCTCCCTCTTTGTATCCTTCCTGATGTTATCCGATCTTTTCTATTGTAATCTGCGGATAAATTGTCTCCATATCTTCCTTTACAAAATACCCGGTCTCCTTGCGCATTGCCGCTGCTGCGGATATGGCGCTTGCCTTCCTCAAGGTATCTTCAATCCCAAGCCCCTCGCTGAATCCAAGGGCAAAGCCTGCAATCATAGAATCCCCGCAGCCAACCGTATTAACCGCGTCGATCTTAGGCACGACAGCCCGGTAAACACCGTCTTCGCATACGCACAGCGCGCCGTCCCCTCCCAGGGAGATGACCACCACTTCGATGCCTCTTCCATGAAGTTCTTTGGCTGCCTCGATGATCTCTTCGATCTGGCTGCAGTCTTTGCCGGTCAGCATCCGTATCTCATCGATATTCGGCTTGATCATGGTCGGGCACGCCTCAATCCCGCATTCCAGCAATTTTCCGCTGGTATCAAGAATCACCTTTTTTCCGGCATCCTTTGCAATCTTGATCAGGTGCTGGTAGGTATCGCCCTCCAGCCCCTTTGGCACGCTTCCTGACATGGTTACCACGTCCGCGTCTGCCACAAGACCGGAGAAATGTTCCAGGAATCCCGCAAACTCCTCTTCCGTCACCTGGAATCCAGGCTCCAGGAACTCCGTCTGTACCTGGTTCTTTTCATCCCAGATATTGATGCAGGAGCGGCTCTCCGCATCCAGACGGTAGAATGCGCTCTCTACCTGGAAGTCTTTCAGGGACTCCGTGATATAATCGCCGGCATGGCCGCCCACGAACCCGGTGGCAACCACTCTCGCCCCGGCGATCGCCGCGGGCTTGGAGACATTAAGCCCTTTCCCTCCCGGCGTATAGGCGCACTCCTTTATGCGGTTGACCTCGCCTACCCGGAATTCTTCTACTACATAACGCTTATCAATGGCTGCGTTTAACGTAACTGTAAGTATCATGGCGACCTCCTACTCTTCATTCACAAGCAATACTTTGCCCTTCACAAGCCCAGGCGTCTTGAACATCTGGAAAGCTTCCTGCGCCTGGCTCATAGGCATCTTCTTATAGATGAAGCCCGGATCAAATTTCAACTGCCCGGTTGCAAAATAGTGGGCCGTAAGCTCCCATTCCTTACCCGGGAACGGAGAACTGTAAGACATCCAGGAACCCGTCAGTTTAAATTCCTTGCGGTTCATATTCTCCCACATCGCTGGCGTGAAAGTAAGATCTACATGAGGTGTTCCGATAAAGCATACATGCGCCTTGTTGGCTGCCAGTTCAAATGCCATATGCATGGTTGGAACCTGGCCTGCCGTCTCGAATACATACGCATAGCCCTTGCCCTTGGTAATCGCAAGCGCCTGCTCCATATAGGATTCCTTCGTAGTATTGATGACTTCATCCGCCCCAAGCCTTAAGGCCAGGTCCAGCCGCTCGTCGCTGATATCGAATACGACTACTTTCTTGGCGCCGAAGATCTTAGTCCACTGCATGGTGAACATTCCGATGGTTCCTCCGCCAAGCACGGCCACATATTCGCCGCCCTTGTAATCATTCTGGATCACGCCATGGAGCGCGACCGTAGATGGCTCGAACATTGCTCCCTGCTCATAGGATACAGATTCATCGAATACTACCGCATTCTGCTCCGGGATCACCACATAGTCCGCATTGCTGCCTTGCTGCCTGGAACCGATGAAACTGTAATGCTTGCAGAGAGAGAAGTTTCCATTCTGGCAGTCATCACATTTCATGCAGGGAAGCAGCGGCGCGCCTGACACTCTGTCTCCTACCTTTACCTTGGTCACGCCTTCGCCCACTTCTACGACATCTCCGGAAAATTCATGTCCCAGCACATTTGGGAAGAAATGACACGCATCCCCGTTGACTCTCGGCACATCAGATCCGCAGATCCCTGTATATTTGACTTTGACCAGCACCTGCCCTTTTTCCGGCACCGGGGTCTTGATTTCCTCGAACCGGATATCATTTTTTGCATGGACCACTCCTGCTTTCATTCCACTCACCTAAGCCTTTCCTTCACTCTTTACAACCTTCATTTTTGATTTGACATAGTCCTTTACCATTTGTTTTCCCGCAGCATTATATTTTTTAGGATCGATCGTATCCGGTTTTTCTCTGAGCACACCGGTAACCCCTTTTGAAAAGGCAATCCGTAGATCTGTGGCGTAATTCACCTTACAGATTCCCCGTTTGACACATTCCGCCACTGTCTCGTCCGGCACACCGCTTGTTCCGTGGAGTACTAATGGTATGGAGACTGCTTCCCGAATTTCTGACAGGCGCAGAAGGTCCAGTTTCGGTTCTCCTTTGTAAACTCCGTGGGCTGTGCCGATAGCCACAGCCAGGGAGGTGATGCCCGTTTTATTTACAAATTCTAATGCTTCGGAAGGTTCTGTGTAGCCTCCGGCCCCTCCGTCCAGGTCGTCTTCCTTTCCCCCGACTTTTCCCAGCTCCGCTTCCACAGGCACTTTGGAAGGAGCACATGCATCGACTACGGACTTGGTAAGCCGAATATTCTCCTCAAAGGATTCATGGGAACCATCGATCATAATGGATGTATATCCGGTCCTCAAGGCCTGCATGGCCAGTTCAAAGCTGTTTCCGTGATCCAGATGCATAGCAATAGGCACGCTGGCACGCTCTGCCGCGGTCCGTACATTTGCCAGAAAATAATCCAGTCCCGCATAGTTTACCGTGGACGGCGTAGTCTGCATGATAACCGGGGAACGAAGCTCCTCGGCTGCCTCCATGACCGCCATGACCATCTCCATATTCTCTACATTAAAAGCGCCCACTGCATACCCGTTTTTCTGGGCATCAAGGAGCATCTGTGTTGTTGTCATTAATGGCATCTTTTTTCCTCCTGATCTTCGGTTATCAGTCCGGGCGGGCAAAAGCCCGCCCGGTTTTCTGATGTTTTACTGTTCTTCTTTTAATGCTGCCGCTCTGGCCTTGGATGTCCTTACAGTGAATACGAGACAGACTGCGTAGATTACGGCGATGACAGCCAGCCCTGCAAGATTTTCTCTCGTAAAGATCTGTGTGAACATATAGGTGATCGGTGACCCTCCCTGGTCAAGCGCTGCAATCCTGGATGCTCCGTTTGTCAGGTTCACAGACTTAGCAAGTGCCGTCGTCCACGGAATTGCCTGGTTTGCGATCCAGATGGTCACATACATGATCACAGAGCCTGAGATCAGTGTGCGGAACAGATTTCCCTTGTGCACTGCAACGGCAATGGCGATAAAGAATCCGATGGTTGCCAGATCACCAAATGGAAGAATGACATTTCCAGGCACAATCACTGCGATCAAAATGGTCAGCGGGATAAAAATCAGCCCTGCGGTTACTACCTGGGAATCCCCTAAAAGAATCGCCGGATCGAGTCCGATATAGAACTCTCCGTCCCCGGAACGTTTGGTGAGGATTTCCTTCATTCTCTCTGAGATCGGCATGAGGCCTTCCATGATACATTTTGTGATTTTCGGCATCAGTACCATGACTGCGGACATCTTGATGCCCAGCTGAAGCGCAGCCTGAAAATTATAGCCTGCCAGCGCACCTACTAAAGTTCCGAGGAGCCCTCCGATAACGATCGGTTCTCCGAGCACACCTACTTTTTCCTGCAGTTTATCGGCAGTAATACTGATCTTGTTCAGTCCCGGTATCTTTTCGATAATCGCATCAATGGTACAGGCAAATGGTGCCAGGTAGGCGGATGTTCCGTGGGGAACAGTGAGCCCTTCCAGTTCAAAATAGTCTTCCATCAGCGGCGCATACAGGTCACCGAATTTGTATGTAAAGATTGCATGGACCACTACACCTGCAATACCGATGGCAAAGTTTCCTGTCACCGCATAGGCGATCGCCCCGGTAAATGTCATGTGCCAGATGTTCCAAATATCAATGTTTACAGTTTTGGTAAGCTTGAGTACAAGCATCACCACATTTACGAGAATCGCTACCGGGATCGCAACGGTTGCGATGCCGGATGCCCATGTGATCGGCGACATCCCGGGCCACCCCACGTCTACGACGCTCATATGGAGCCCAAACGTCTCTGACATGGCCTTCGCCGCTGGTCCCAGGTTGGCATTCATCATGTCGACAATGAGTCCCAGTCCTACAAATCCGACTCCTACCATCAGTCCGGCACGGATTGCCTTTCCTACTTTCACTCCTACAATAATACTCAGTACTGCTATGACGAGAGGCAGCATAACCGATGCGCCCAGGCCAATGATGTAATTAATCGCGTCTCCAAAAATACCCATAGTTTTTCTCCTTTACCTCCATGATGTTTCCTGCATGTCTGTTATTTCAGTACTTCTAAAATCTTTGCTTTGGTTTTATCTGCTCCAATCCCTGAGATAAACGGCATTCCTGTGATCAGCGGCACACCATAATCACGTTTTACTTTTGAAGTCGTCACGATCAGATCTGCTGGAAGATTGGATTCAATCTCCGAGATTCTCACCTGTGCGATCTCCACATCAATCCCATTTTCCTTTGCCAGATCCACCACTGCGTTTGCCGCTACTGTGGATGTTGCCACTGCTCCTCCGCATGCTACGATGACTTTCTTTTTCATAATGAATTCTCCTTTTCTTTGATGATATTTATAATTTCTTCCGGGTTCTGCGCATTGCTGAGTTTTTCTACTACATGAGGGTCCTGCAGAATCCCTAAGATTGCCTGTAATAATTCCAGATGCCCTTTCTCATCCACGGCCAGCATGAAGATAACCCGTACCTCCACGGTCTCATCATCCGTTCCCATCTGTACGAAGGTGACCGGCTTTTTCGTGGTGGCGATGGCGATGCCCTTTTTCAGAACATGGCTCACATCCGTATGTGGAATGGCAACTCCCACTTCCCCCATGTCGACGCCTGTGGGAAAGTCTTTCTCCCTAATCTTTAATGCCTCTACATAGCTGTCCTTACAGTAGCCCAGAGAGACTAATTTTCCCCCCGCCTGCTCAAAAATATCCGCGCTGTCTCTGGCTTCAATCTGAGGCAGAATCAATTCCTTGCTTAAACGTTCCCAAACCATGTTGTCACTCCTTTATTCTCTGTTCATAAGTTTTAATAATCGCCGCCGTCTCCCGCGGACTTTCGGCATTCCACAGTTCTTCCTTAAATCTCTGGTTCGTCAGCATATTGACTAAATGAAAAAACGCTTTGATGTGCTTTTTGTGGTCCACGGTGCTCAGGCAGCAGAAAAATCTCACTTCTTCCCGGTCGCCGTCCTCATCCTCGATGACCACCGGTTCCTTAAGCCGGATCATATTCATTCCAACTTTTTTGCTGCCCAGCTCAAAGCCCTCGTGGGGCAGTGCAAACCCTTTGGAAATGACAATATAACTGCCGTTTTCCAGTACGTTTTCTATCATGGCGTCTACATACCGCTCTTCGATATATCCTTTGAAAAGCAGCGGTTCAGCCGACTTTCTGATGGCATCCTTCCAGTCTCTGCACTCAATATTGAGCTGGATATTCTTTTCTCTCAATAATTCCCACAGAAACGGCTCTCGCTCCTCATCAAAGGACTCTCCAAAATACTCATAGATCTTCATGGAGACTTCCTGAAACAGCTCCGGATCTCTGATCATAGGCCGAAGAATCGCAGAAAGTTCCTCTGGATTTCTGTCTTTTTCGGGCAGCTTCTTTTTGCTTCCTCTGTTCTTTTTCTGCAGAAGCTCGATCTTTTTATTCACTCTCAGGTAATCTTCGTCGGAAAACATCGGTGTCACAAGCACATATTCTCCCTCATAATCCTTTAAGGGAATCGTGGACACGATCATATCAATGTCTTCATAATGGCTTTTTCTTAAATCATGAGCAGAGACAACATCGACAATGTGAAAGTCAAAGCGGTTTCTCATTTTTGCAAGAAGGAGCTGCGATGTCCCCACTCCGCCATTACAGACAATGACAACACGGAACTCAATTTCCTTTTTCTTTCTCCTCTCCAGAGCGGCACTGATGTGAATCACGATGTAGTCGGCCTCAATCGCCTGGATCTTTCTTCCCACAAACCGTTCCAGCATCTCAATGTTGTTCTTAACCGCATACAGAGTTTCCTGATTTTGTTCTACGATCTGTCTGAGAAAATCGTCTCTCTGAGTGATATTAAACTCCTTTGTAAAAATGGATTCCAGATGATTGACAAGATTTTCATAAAACACAAAGTCCCGGTTAAGATCCACATGAAGCTCATTGGATATCTGCTCGATGAATTTCCTTGTGACCAGCTGCAGGCCGATGATCCTCTGGTTCCTGCTGTCTTTTTTTATGTAGCTTAAGCTGTCCAGAATATCGCTCAACAGTTCCTTTTCCCCCTGGCTCTCAGGAAGTTCCCAGTACTGGCACACATACCTCAAAATATCCTCTGCCATCTCGTACTTGCTCTTCTTTACCTCTAAAGACTCTGTAATCTGATGCCCCTTTTTCACTCTCTGAATCAGTATGGTCAGATAAGAAAGCAGGTAGTTGAAAGATGCATCGGTTAAAAACCTCCCGTGTGCGTGCTCCTGCTCATTGATGATTTTCTGCAGGTTCTGTTTGTCTTCTTTTTTCAGCCTGTGGCTGATATTCAGTCCTCTGATGAAGCTCTGTACCACAGAACCTGCGGCCTGAAAAGATCCGTCCTGGTTCAGAAGCTTTAAAAGACATGCCCGCTTATCACTCTCCTTTCCGTGAAGAACCAGTCCTTTGTTGGAATGGGATTCCACAGTAAGATGCTCCTTTAAAAGCATCTGCTTGACACTCTCTAAATCGTTGATAACTGTGGCCCTGCTCACATACAAAAGTTCTGCCATGTTTGATAAGGTCGTGTAGTCCGAAGCTTCGATCAGGATCGCCGCAATCAGCGGCTTTCTCTCTCCTTTGGAAAGGCGGTATGTGTAAAAATCGTTCTGATTAAACAGACCTGCCGCCAGTTCGATGTCATCCTCCACAAGGAGTGTCCCATTGCTTCCCAGTTTTACTAAGGAAAGCTCATGCTGTTCCAAGAAGTCATTGACATCATTGATGTCATTTCTTATGGTGCGCTCCGACACCTGGAATTTCTCTGCCAGTTCACTGATACGGAATGTCTTCTCCAAATCCATGAGTCCCAGCAAAATCTCCCTTGATCTCTTGTTCATTTTTATCCCTCCGTTGCTGTATCTTTACTATATCATCGTCCCCTTTCAAAAAACAGTCAAAAGGATTTCGGACATTTTTGCAAAAAAATAGACAGGTCTAAAACCTTTCCATACGTTTTGAAAAGTTTTAGACCTGTCATTTGTTACAGAAGCTTTTGCAGCAGCCGGTACAGTTCTTCTTCGGAACCGACACAATAATCCGGCCGCACCCCGGACATTGGATACGGATGATTTCTCCGGTTCATCCAGATGGAATAAAGACCGGCACTTTTGGCTCCCTCTACATCATTTCGGTAGGAATCTCCCACATACCAGACCTCGGCATCCTGAAGCTTCATCTTATCACATGCATACCAAAAAATCTTTTCGTCAGGCTTTGCGGTCCCCACATCTCCGGATACGAAGATTACCTCGTCCAAAAACCACTCCCCAAGACCCAATGTTTCTATTTTCTCCCACTGGTGTCCGGATGGTCCGTTGGTGATCACTCCTATGGGAACCCTGTCCCGGCAGAATGTCAGCATTTCTTTTATAACCTCAGAGACACTGATTTGTTTTTGATATCCCGCATAGAATTCTTGAAATTTAAGTGCGTCTTCATCTGATATTTGTATATCAAACTCTTTGAGCGCCTTACTGATCCTGTAAATATACATCTCATCCATTGTCATCTGCCCGCTCTGGGAATGTTCAAAAGCCTCGTCACTGTACTTTCTGCTCAGCGCAAACAGCCGCTCCAGATCAATCTCATATGTTTCACCAAATAACTGACGGAAAGCTCTTTCAAAGGGCTCCCGCTGGTCATACAAAGTATCGTCCACATCAAATAAAACCGCATCCATATTTTTTCTCCCTTTTTATTATATAGGATGATTATAACCGACATTTTATGAGAAAAAAAGACAGAACACGAAAGATTTTATTCATAATGAAGGGCTTCCACCGGTTTTAAATTTGCAGCCTTATTTGCAGGATATAAACCGAAAATAATCCCCACTGCGGCCGAAAATATAAGTGATATCACGCAGATGGCCGGAGATATGCTTAAGGATGTATCTACAAATGCGTTTCCTACAGCAAGTATCAAAAAACTCAGAATAATTCCCGTAATTCCTCCCATAAATGACAGTACAACAGCCTCGGTCATAAACTGGGCCAGAATATCCTGTTTCTTTGCTCCGATGGCCTTTCTGATGCCGATCTCCCTTGTCCGTTCCGTTACCGACACCAGCATAATATTCATGATCCCGATTCCTCCCACTAACAGAGAGATACCGGCGATTCCTCCAAGCAGCAGCGATAAGGAAGATGATACATTACTGACGCTCTCCGCAATTTCGGCCTGGTTGACGATCGTATAGGAGTCTTCGTCTCCTGTCTTGTTTAACAAAAACCGGTCCACCGCATTCTCAGCCATCGTCAAAGTATCTTCTCCCGACGCAGACACGGTAAAACTCTGTATCGCAGCCTGCTGTAAAAGCCTCTGAGCCGTTTTAAATGGAAGATAAATTATCGTATCATTGGAATCCCTCTGGGATTCCCCGTCTTCTTTCAGCACGCCGATAATCTTAAAATTCTTACCCTTGACACGGATTGTTTCATCGACACAGTCTGTACTCCCAAACAGATCCTTTGCCGCTCCGGCTCCGATCAGACATACCTGGAGCCTGTTTTCATTGTCTACGGTAAGAATCTGTCTTCCGGACGTGATCTCCGTACCCTCGATCTCCAAATATTCCGGTGTGATTCCTTTCAAAGAGACATCGGAGGAATTACCGCCGGCTTTGGCAGTCCCGCTCCCTGTTACCGTAGGGGAAACAGACTGCACCGCCGGATTGTCCGTCAGCGACTCCAAATCTGAACTCTTGATTCCCGCACTTCTCCGGCTGTTGATCGTCGCGCTGATCACATTTCCTCCCAGTCCCGAGAGTGTATCATTGACCGAACCGGCTGTGCTCTGCGCAATAGACACCAGCAGAGTCACACTGAGGACTCCGATGATAATGCCCAGCATCGTGAGGAATGAGCGAAGCTTGGTAGAAAGAATAGAGGATAGTGCCATTTTCACTGCCTGAGTAAATTTCATGCCGCATCCCTCCCGCCTGTATCAGATATAATCTTCCCGTCCATGATGCGGATCTGTCTTTCCGCTTCTTTTGCCACCTCTGGATCGTGGGTGATCAAAATAATGGTATTGCCCTGTCCGTGCAGTTCTTTTAACAGTTCCATGATCTCTTTTCCTGATCTTGAATCCAGATTGCCGGTAGGTTCATCCGCCAGGATCAGAGACGGTCCCGCCGCCAGTGCCCTGGCAATGGCGACCCTCTGCTGCTGGCCGCCGGACAGCTGCCCCGGCTTATGGTCCATTCTTTTTTCGAGTCCCACCTTCATGAGTTTTTCCATTGCTGTCTTTCTTCGTTCTTCCATCCCGATGCCCTGATAGATCAGAGGCAGTTCTACATTTTCCAGCGCCGTCAGTTTGGCGAGGAGATGGAACTGCTGAAAGATAAAGCCGACCTTCTCATTCCTGATGGCTGCCAGTTCATTTTCCTTCAATGACTTTACCGGACGGCCGTCCAGCATCACTTCCCCGGAATCCGGCACATCCAGGCAGCACAGCATATTCATCAGAGTCGATTTTCCGCTTCCGGAAGCACCTTCAATCGCCACAAACTCCTGATCTTTGATGGTCAGCGAGACCCCGTCCAAAGCATGAACCTCTTCTCCGCCGAGAACATACGTCTTTCTTAAATCTTTTACCTCAATCATATGTCTCCTCCTATCTGGACCCGCCCGGCATTCCGGATCCGCCGCCGGGTGCCCCGCTTCCGCCGCCTTTTCCGTTTCCGCTGCCCAGGCCGTCCGGTCCCATCATCTTGTCGTCTTCACTTTTATTAGAAGTGTTTTTGGTAATCACCTGAACCTGATCACCTTCGCTGATACCGGAAGTGATTTGGGCATAAGAATCATTCATAATTCCCACTTCTACCTCTTTTAATGTACCTTCTTCGCTTTCATCGCTGACGACTGCCACATAGTTTTTCCCATTCTTTGACTGTACAGCAGATACAGGTACAAGAACCGCATCTGATGCCTCTTGAGTAGTAATTGTGGCAGTAGCACTCATAGCAGGATAGAGATCCTCCGCATCACTGAGTTCTATAGTCACAGGATAGGTGGCTACCCCGTCCGTATTGGTCCCGATCTTGGAAACTTTGGTCACCGTTCCTTTAAATGTTTTATCCTCTATTGCGTCCGCTGTCACTGATACGCTCTGTCCGGTCTTAATCTCTTTGATATCCAGCTCATCCACATCAATGTTTACCTTATAAGCTGTTGTACTCACCACTTTACAAAAGGTTTTCCCCTTAGATACCGTGGTTCCTGCGGAGGCTGAAAGTTCATCCACCACTCCGTCATACTTTGCCGTCACCGTCAGATTCTTCTTTTCTTTTTTTAATTCTTCCAGCTGGTCAACCAAAGCCTCATGTTTTGCCAGATTGCTCTCGTATGTTTTTGAATATCCTGCTCCGCTCAATGTGATCAGAGTCGTTCCCGAATACACCTTCTGATTTTTGGACACTTCAATGGAACTCACCGTTCCCTTGTCTCCCGTCACTGTGATCGGGCTGTTGGACTTCAGCTTTCCAGAACCCAGCTTTTTATTGCTGCTGTTATATACAGAAGCCTTTGTATCTACATCATAGTAGTAACTGTCGGAGATCACTGCTGTGGCTTTCCCGGAACTGACACCGGAAATCTTTCCGGACACCGAATACTCTCCAAATTTTACGGTGACACTGTCTCCGGTCTTTACGGATTGTGAGGGCTTAAACTCTATCTTGAGCTTTCCGTCCGCCGAGATTTCCATCAGAGCGCCTTTGCTGTCCATGGTCTTCGCCACTGCTGTACCATCTTTTGCATAAATGCGTTTTACCCTTCCGGAAACTTTAGAACTGATCGTACTTGACGCGCTCTCCGCTCCCTGTGAAAGGGTGCTCTCCAGGGAGGAGATCTGATTTTCCAGACTGCTGATGGAATCCTCCAGTGAGGAACTCGTGAGAACTGCAATAGTATCCCCTTTCTTCACTGAGGAACCGTCTTTCTTTTTAATCGACTGTACGCTCACATCACTGGAAAAAGAGACGGTCTGGGTGGCAGCAGATGCCACCGAACCGCTGCCCTCCACTGTCTTTTTGATCGTTCCCTTTGTGGCCTTCTGAGTCTGGATCTGATTCCCGCCTTTTGCCTTCCTGGTCAAGGCCAATCTTCCTGCAAATACACCGGCCAACACAAATAAAACCAACAAAGCGGCCGTCAGCTTCTTGTGTTTTTTCATTTTTCCCGGTATCATAACCATGATATCCTTCCATTTTTTCTTCATGAATATAAGCCTCCCTATCCTTGTTTTATAGATGTTTTTATCATATAGGAAGAATTTGAAAGGCTTATGATCAATATGTGAAGAAACTATGGAACTATACCACACAGCAGAAAGGAACCGCATCTTATGAATTGGGATGGAAAACGTTATTACTCTTTTAATTCTTATTTAAAGCAGACCTTCGGAGAAAAAGTATACAAAATATCTTTAAACGGCGGCTTCACCTGCCCAAACCGGGACGGCACCCTTGGAACCAGAGGCTGTATTTTCTGCAGCGAAGGAGGCTCCGGAGATTTTGCACCCGACGCTGTTCTCCCCATTGGTGAACAGATTGAAGAAGGCATCCGCATGATCAGGCAAAAGACAGATGCATCAAAATATATCGCCTACTTTCAGGCGTTTACCAATACCTATGCCCCATATGAAAAGCTTCATTCTCTTTTTTATGATGCGATTTTAAGGCAAGAAATTGTGGGACTGGCTGTGGGGACCCGTCCGGACTGTCTTCCCCCGGACGTGCTTGAACTGCTCGATGAACTGAATCAGATAAAACCCGTCTTCGTGGAACTTGGACTCCAGACCATCCATGAGAAAACTGCACAATTCATCCGAAGAGGCTATCCTCTTTCCTGTTTTGAACAGGCAGTAAAAGCACTGCACGATCTGGGGATCAATGTTGTCGTCCACCTAATCCTTGGACTCCCCGGAGAAACGGAAGAGATGATGCTTGAGTCTGTCCGGTATTTAAATCAGCTGCCAGTAAACGGAGTGAAGTTTTCCCTCCTTCATGTGCTGAAACACACTGATCTCGGCGCTCTGTATGAGAAGCATCCATTCCCGGTCTATGAACTGGATGACTATGTTGATTTCGTGATCCGATGTATTGAGGAACTGCGGGAAGATATCGTTATCCACCGCCTGACAGGGGACGGACCCAAAGATCTGCTGATCGCTCCCCGCTGGACGCTCAACAAAAGAAAAGTATTGAATGAGATTTCCCGGCGCATGAAGGAGACCAACAGCCGTCAGGGAAAACGTTTCATCTGAGACATTTTAATAAGACGTGAAAATACCCTTTCGGAACCATGGCTCCGAAAGGGTATTGATTATTAATGGTGCTTTTTGTCCGGCTCAGGTTTCTTTTTTCTGCCTTCATAAGTGTTGTTGTCACACGTATTGTTATTGCCGATCTCCACTCCTTTTTTAATCGGAGCGATCAAAAAACCGACGACCACGCCGAGCCAGAGCCAGAATCCGCCGAAGAAAAATGCTTCTTTTTTTGTCATAATGAATTCCTCCTTTGATTGTCTCCATTATAACATCCGGCCTGCACAAAATCAATGAAGGCTAAAGTACCTCTGTAATATCCTCCAATGAATCCACAATCACATCCGGCTTCACATCACTTTTCTCCACATCCTCCAGAGTACTCTCTCCGGAAAGCACCAGAATGGAAGTCACGGGACTTCCGTCCGCCACTGCAATATCCGTGTACAGCCGGTCGCCTACGATAGCGATCTCTTCCGGGCGGTACCCTGACTGCTCCACAAAATAATTCAGCGTATGCTTGGAAGGTTTCCCAAAGAATTCAGGAAAGCGTCCCGTAGATGCCTCCACCAGCTTCGCCATGGAACCGCAGTCCGGTATGAAGTTTCCGCCTTCCATCGGACAGTTCCAGTCCGGATTGATGCCGTAATAGGTACAGCCGTTTCTCACATAATGACAGGCTTTCGAAATCTTCTCATAAGTAAGTGTAGTATCAAATCCAAGGATCACGATATCCGGGTTTTCGTCCACAAGCGGCATGTCAAAGGCTTCAAACTCTTTTAACAGAGAAGGGGTTCCTACCACATAGAGGGTTTCCCCCGGATGATTCTTTTTTAAATACTGAATCATTACATGACTGGAAATCATCATTTGTTCCGGTGTAATGGATATTCCCATTCCCGAAAGTTTATCTATGTAGGCCTGCTGGCTCTTGGAAGAATTATTCGTAAAGAAATAATACTCCCTCCCTGTGTCTTCCACTTTCTTTAAAAAGTCCTGTGTAAACGGAAACAAGTCATTTCCAAGATAGATGGTCCCGTCCATGTCGAGGACAAAACATTTGATATCTTTCACTGCCTGAATATTTTGCTTCATCTGTCTTTCTCCTTAATCTTCATCATAAAAGCGATGTGTGATCTTCTCCGCGATCTCCTGCATCTTTCCTTTTTCCACTGCCAGGTCTAAGACGCTGTACCGGTCTCTGACTTTGTATCCGTCAAGCAGACTCTGATAAAACAGATCCCTGTCGATTCCGATCTCTTTTGGGGAAACCGGCGCACCTACGGTTTTTAAAAGTCCTTCCACATATTCCCTGGAAGGCGCCAGCTTCTTTGCCGCCTCCGGTATTTCGTCACCCATGATCTCGAAAATTTCCGCAATGATCGGTGTAGCGATGCCCACTTTGATTCCGTGGAGCTCCGGATACTTTTTCCTTGCGATGAATTCCATCTCCCAGTAATGACTGAGCATATGCTCTGCTCCGGATGCCGGACGGGATACGCCGATCAGTCCCATGGCTACTCCGGTGAGCGTCAGCGCCTCGATCAGATAGAGAACTGCTTCTTCGTCCCTGTCTGCAAGTGCCTCTGCACTTCCGGTTACTTTATCGAGGGCTTTCTGCACGAGAGTCACACATGTCTCACAGCAGTATTCCCCGGTCATCTCCCTGGACAAATACCAGTCTGCGAGAGCGGTAAGTTTTCCGATCACATCCCCGAATCCGGCGCGGATCATATGCATCGGCGCCTGCTTCATGATGTCTGTATCTCCTAGGATACCGTAAGGAAGGGTTGCAATAAAGGAAATCTTCTTTCCTCCCAGTATCAGAGGAGCTCCGTCTGATGCATAGCCGTCCATGGAAGGTGCGGTGCAGACAACGATATATGGGATCTTTGTCCTGGCTGACATATATTTTACCATATCATTCAAAGTTCCGGAACCTGCCGCGATTAAAACATCCGTCTCCGGCTCCAGATTTAAGAACATGGTTCCCACAGCCTGCTCATCCGGGATCAGAATATCTTCCCCTGAATCCAGTACCACACTTTTCACCTGAAATCCTGCATCCTTCAACAGTGTTTCCGCAGTTTCTCCCGCTGCTTTGTATGTATTGTTGTCGCTCAGCATGTAGACTTTCTTTGCGCCAAGGCCCTTCACCATTTCCGGCAGTTCTTTGATCACTCCCTGGCCCATCACCAGCTTGTCGATATCCAGAGTATGATGCCTTCCGCAGCTGCAGTCAAAACTTGCCTTTGCCATTTCATTCATAGAATAGTTTAAGATCTCATCCATTTCGCTTCCTCCCGAATCTTACTTTCAAATATAGTTACCACCTGCAACAAAAATAATACCACTGGTAATATAACTTCATTTTACTTCCATTCTATGATAAAATCCATACCTTATTTTGAACATTTGTATAAATACTTTTAAAATTGAATTTATACATACATTTGTATAAATATCTATGAGTTTGACTCTTTGCAGCCTGCTCCAGCAGACATTACGTCCATTTTGACCAGTTTGGAGGCCTTGCATTCGAAGAGATGTTAGTTTTTCTTCTTTCAGCAAAGGCTCGGAGACAATGAGGTTCGATTCACTAAATTCGCACTTCGCCTACGGCTCCTGCTCATTAAGTTCCTTCGAACGGCCTTCGTACTAAGCTCAGTCCGCACTTCGTTTGCCTTCCCTAAGTACTCTAGGCCAGCGTCAGCGAGTTCCGAACGGGCCGCCGCAGAGACTTTGATGAAAGTTAGAAAATCTTACATCTCTGAGACAGCAAGCCGGAAAACTCGTCAAAATGTCATATGAATTCAATCGTATTTCCCGGCGCAAAATCTGCGGATGTCAAAGGCTCCTCACCTTTTACCGCCTCCACCATAATACACCCCGGGCGCTCTGCTTCCGGGCCGCCTTTAAAACTTACCGTACAATGTCCGAGTCCCCGGAGAGTCTCATTTGCTTCCGTACCTACTGCCGTCACTTCAAATCCTTTTTCATTGAGCAGCATCATATCTCCGGGCTCAATATTTGCTCTCAGTTCTTCAATCGTATGCAGCACACAGAGATCCTCAAATGCAGGGGGTGCGTTGTCATTAAACAGAATAATAAAATTTGAATCAGGATCCCCCAAAAATGTCAGCGAGTCTTTCCCCAGCTTTTGGATTCTTGTAAAATATTTCATTTCATCTCTCCCTTACTGATAAATACGGTTGGTTATTTTTTCAGCGATCTCTTCAAGCCTTCCTGTTTTCAGGGCCAGTTCCAGAATACTGTACCGGTTTCTTACCTTGTATCCCTCCAAAATACTGTTATAGAACAATTCTCTGTCTATCCCTATATCCGTCGGATACACCGGTGCCCCCACTGTCTTTAAGAGGCCTTCAACATATTCTCTGGAAGGCGCCAGTTTCATGGCTTCTTCTGGCACCTCGTCCTTCATCATTTCAAAAATTTCCGCAATCACAGGCGTCGCGATGCCGACCTTGATGCCGTGCAGTTCCGGGAATTTTCCCTTGGCGATAAAGTCCATCTCCCAATAGTGGCTGAGCATATGTTCTGCCCCTGAAGCCGGGCGGGATACACCGATCAGACCCATAGCCACCCCTGTGAGGGTCAGCGCTTCAATCAGGTAAAGGACCGCGTCATCGTCCCTCTTTGCCAGGGCTTCTGCGCTGCCTGTGACTTTGTCCAGTGCTCTCTGCACAAGGGTCACACAGGTCTCACAGCAGTACTCATCCACATTTTCTTTTGCCAGATACCAGTCGGCAAGGGCGGTCAGTTTGCCCAGCACATCGCCGAATCCGGCGTGGATCATATGCATCGGTGCCTGCTTCATGATATCCGTGTCCCCGATGACGCCGTAAGGAAGTGTGGCGACAAAGGATATTTTCCTTCCCTCCAGGATCAGCGGTGCCCCGTCGGCCACATATCCGTCCATGGAGGGAGCCGTACAGACGATCACATATGGAATCTTTGTTCTCGCAGACATATATTTTGCCATATCATTGATGGTCCCTGAGCCAACGGCAACGATCACTGCCGTATCCGGCTCCAGATTGAGGAACATCGTTCCCACGGCCTGTTCGTTGGGGATCAGGATATCATCCCCGGAATCCAGCATTACATTTTTCACAAGATAATCCTCGGCTTTCAGAATCGAGAGCACCCGGTCTCCCGCTGCCTCAAATGTGTGATTATCACTGAGCATGTAAACCTTTTTGCCGGAAAACGGCTCCAGTACTTTCGGAAGTTCCTTTAGAACCCCCTGCCCCATGATGATATGCCTGATATCCAGTGTATGATGTCTGCCGCAGCTGCAGTCAAAATCTGCTCCTGCCATTTCATTCATTGAATAATTTAAAACTTCATCCATATGCTCTCCTCCTGCCTATTTGCTGAATTGTTTCTCGTAATAAGTAATCCTCCCGCCCTTTTCGGTAGACGGCCC
>ENA-ORUM01001596-ORUM01001596.1-human-gut-metagenome-genome-assembly--contig:-NODE-1596-length-17162-cov-3.069504_pt1 | contig 17162 bp, 16 predicted proteins | sample MGYA00242083_ERZ509217 | MGnify/ENA primary metagenome ERZ509217 (study PRJEB26280, sample SAMEA2338831) | human gut metagenome | biome: human gut; feature: human-associated habitat; material: faeces... | reverse complement strand
ACCCAAAAGCTCCATACCCGCGGGCCCATGGGCCTTTCGGAATTGACCACCACAAAATACATCATCTTTGGCGACGGCCAGATCCGTTAGCCAAACGGGAGAATTGTTATGTCGAGTACTACCCCTATGCCCCAGCCCAGGCGGCGAAAAAACCGCCGTGCAGCCCCGCTGGGCGCCCTCTTCCTGGTGCTGGCCGTCATCGGCCTGGCAACGGTGGGGATGCTGTCCATCAACCTGACCCAGCAAGTCCTGGACAATTCCAAGGAAAAGGCCAAGTTTGAGCGGATGCTGCTTCCCGTCCTCATGTTTGACCCAGTCCCTTTTGAATCCCCAGCGGAGGCCGACCCCCTTGCCATTTTGCAGTATTCCCTCTGGTCGGCTTTATACAGCGACAAGCGGGACAGCTACGTCTACAGCGACAATGGCCTTCTGATGGTGCCGGTTTCTGATGTGGACGTGGAGTGCGCCAAGCTGTTCGGCCCCGACATCAAGCTGGAGCACAAATCCTTCGGAGACCTCAACATCACCTATACCCTCAACACGGAGAGCAACGTCTATGAGATCCCAATAGCCGCCCAGGTTGGATACTATACCCCCAAGGTGGAGAAAATCTCCAAAAAGGGCGACACCTACACCCTGACCGTGGGGTATCTGCCGCCGGGCAATGCCTGGACCAGCGACCTCTCCGGGACCAAATACGAGCCCACCCCTGACAAATACATGCTGTATGTAATGAAAAAAGTCAAGGGGGGCTACAACTTGGTTGCCATCCGCGACCTGCCTACCAACAACGCCAGCAGTGGCATGGGTATCCCCGACTAACTGGTTGACAGCCAGCGGCTGGGCGTGTATACTAAACTTTGTACCGGTCCTATGACTGACGGAATGTGGGAGCACCCACAGGGAGTAGGATCGAAGAGAGCCGACCGTCTGGGCGATTTTGCCCGGATGGCCGGCTTTTTTGTCATCTGAAAGGAGATTTCCCCCATGAATGAACTCGCGCTGAAATACGGTTGCAACCCCAACCAACCGGAGGCCAAAATCCGCATGAAAGATGGCTCGGACCTGCCCATCACCGTGCTGAACGGCCGCCCTGGTTACATCAACCTGCTGGACGCTCTCAACAGCTGGCAGCTGGTCAAAGAACTGAAGGAGGCTACCGGCCTGCCCGCCGCTGCATCCTTTAAACATGTCAGCCCTGCCGGGGCTGCAGTGGCCGTCCCCATGAGCGATGTCCTCAAGAAGATTTACTTTGTGGACGACAAGCCCCTCTCCCCCTTAGCCACCGCCTATGCCCGGGCGAGGGGCGCTGACCGGATGTCCTCTTACGGGGACTTCGCCGCCCTCTCGGATGTCTGCGACAAGGAGACTGCCGCCCTCATCAACCGGGAGGTCTCCGATGGGGTCATCGCCCCCGGCTATACTGAGGAGGCCCTGGCCATCCTCAAAGCCAAACGCAAAGGCAGCTACACAGTGCTGCAAATCGACCCCAGCTATGTCCCCGCCCCGGTGGATAGCAAGGACGTTTTCGGAATCACCTTTGAACAGCACCGCAACGACGCCAAAATCACCGCAGAGCTGCTCACCAACCTGGTCACCGAGAACAAGGAGATCCCCGATGAGGCCCGGCGGGATTTGATTGTCTCCCTCATCACCCTCAAGTACACCCAGTCCAATTCGGTCTGCTACGCCAAGGATGGCCAGGCCATCGGCGTGGGGGCCGGGCAGCAGTCCCGGGTCCACTGCACCCGCCTGGCTGGCAACAAGGCGGACAACTGGTTCCTGCGGCAGAACCCCAAGGTCCTCTCCCTGCCCTTCCGGCCTGGCATCCGCCGCGCCGACCGGGACAACGCCATCGACGTCTACATCTCCGATGAGTACATGGACCTGCTGGCCGACGGTATTTGGGAGAATACCTTCACCGAAAAACCGGCCGTCTTCACCAAGGAGGAAAAGGCCGCCTGGCTCTCCCAGCTCACCGGCGTTTCCTTGGGGTCCGACGCCTTCTTCCCCTTTGGGGACAACATCGAGCGGGCCCACAAGAGCGGCGTCTCCTACATCGCCCAGCCCGGTGGCTCGGTGCGGGATGACAACGTCATAGCCACCTGCGACAAGTACGGCATCGCCATGGCCTTTACCGGCGTCCGCCTGTTCCACCACTAAGCTAAAAAACCCCCCGTTCTTTCTTTTGGAAAGAACGGGGGGTTTTCACAAATTGGAGCCGACCAAAGAAAATAAATATACAAAATGTACTATTATCGTTATATATTATCTAATTTCAGACCGGCTGAGGTAAATTTATAATTTTAGTTTTAAATAATACAATTTGTATTTCCAGTTATTCGCCCAAGCCCTCCGGCAGAGGGATGTCAAAAAGCCGACAGGCATTGCGGCAGGTGGCATCAGCCACCTCCTGGGCGGTGATTCCCTTGATGGCGGCGATGGCCTCGGCCATGCGGGGCAGCATGGTGGAATCGCACCGCTTGCCCCGGTAGGGCTCCGGGGCCATGTAGGGGCAATCGGTCTCAATAAGGAGGTGATCCAAGGGGACAGCCTCCATCACCTCCCGGATGCGGCGGGCGTTTTTAAAGGTGATGACCCCGGTGACCCCGATGTACATCCCCAGCCGCAGCACCTCTTTGGCGGTCTCCACCGAGCCGGAGAAACAGTGGACCACCCCTTTGGGCCAGTACTGGTTCAGCAGGCGCATGGTGTCCTCCACCGCCTCCCGGGAGTGGATGATCACCGGCATATCCAGTTCCCCAGCCAGCTGAAGCTGGGCCTCAAAGGCGGGGATCTGCCGCTGGCGGGGGATGTCCTCATAGTGGTAATCCAAGCCAATTTCCCCAATGGCCTTGACCTTTTCCTCCCCGGCGAGTTCCCGCAGGAGGGCAAGGCTTTGAGGGGTAATTTCATCCGCCGCATCGGGGTGGCACCCTACTGCCGAATAGAGGAAAGGGTATTCCTTTCCCAAGGCGATGCCCGCCCGGCTAGCTTCTAAATTGCAGCCGGCGTTGAGCACACGGCACACCCCCACAGCAGGGAACGAGGACAGAAGTTCCCCTCTGTCCTCGCAAAACCGTTCATCGTCATAATGTGCGTGGGAGTCAAAGATGTGATGAACCATTTTCCCAGCCCTCCTAGCGGACTTTAGAGCCGCAGGGGACAGCATCGTCCACAAACAGAACCTTAATGGCTTCACCGCAGTCAGCTGCCAGGATCATGCCCTCAGAAGGGACACCCCGAAGCTTGGCAGGCTTCAAATTGGACACCAGCACAATCTTTTTGCCGATCAAATCTTCTGGGGTGTAGAACTTGGCGATGCCAGATACCACTTGGCGGCCACCCATACCGTCATCCAATTGGAGTTTCAGCAGCTTATCCGCCTTGGGCACCGGCTCACAAGCGGTCACCTGAGCCACCCGCAGCTCCACCTTGGCAAAATCGCCGATGTCGATGAGGGAAACCACCCCGGCCTCCTCTTTCTTCTCTGCCTTGGGAGCAGCAGCCTTTGCAGCGGCCTCCATTTTGGCTTTTCGGTCCGCTTCCAGCTCGGCCAGTTCTTTCGCCATATCAATGCGAGGGAACAGAGTCTCCCCTTTCTTCACAGTGACGTTGACTGGCAGCAGGCCAAAGATCCCGGCAGAAGCGTACTGGCTGATCTCCTCCCCAGCGCCGATCTGCTCAAAAATCTTGGGGGTGGTAGAGGGGATAAAGGGGGTCAGCAGGATGGCGCACACCCGGATGGTCTCCACCAGGTTGTACAGCACGGTGGCAAGGCGGGCCTTGTTGGCCTCATCCCGGCCCAGGACCCAGGGGGCGGTCTCGTCCACATATTTGTTGGCGCGGCTCACCACCTTGAACACCTCGATGAGGGCGTTCTGGAAGGCGTATTTCTCCATCTGCTCCTCATATTTGGCCTGAAGGCCACCCACCATGGCGATCAGCTCATCGTCCAGGGGATCAGCCTGGCGCTCCTCTGGCAGGGTGCCGCCGAAGTATTTCTCAATCATCGAAACGCTGCGGGAAACCAGGTTGCCCAGGTCGTTGGCCAGATCGGAGTTGATGCGGGTGATCAGCCCTTCGTTGGAGAACACACCATCCGACCCAAAGGGGAATTCCCGCAGGAGGAAGTAGCGGATAGCATCCACCCCATACCGCTGGCAGAGGACGACCGGATCCACCACATTGCCTTTGGATTTGCTCATTTTTCCATCACCCTGTAACAGCCATGGATGTCCAAATACCTGTTTTGGCAGCGGCAAATCCAGGGCCATAAGGAAAATCGGCCAGTAAATGGTATGGAAACGGATGATGTCTTTTCCGATTAAGTGCAGGTCTGCCGGCCAGTCTTTCTTAAACTGCTCCGTGCTTTCTCCGTCACAGTCATAGCCAATTCCTGTAATATAGTTAGTCAGAGCGTCCAGCCACACATAAACCACATGTTTCGGGTCGAAATCTACCGGAATTCCCCACTTAAAGGAAGTTCTGGATACACACAAATCCTGCAGTCCCGGCAGAAGGAAATTGTTCATCATTTCATTTTTTCTGGATACCGGCTGAATGAATTCCGGATGGGTGTTGATGTGGTCAATCAAACGCTGTGCATATTTACTCATTCTGAAGAAGTAAGCCTCTTCTTTTGCAGGTGTCACCGGACGTCCGCAGTCCGGACATTTGCCGTCTACCAGCTGGGATTCCGTAAAGAAAGACTCGCATGGTGTACAATACATACCTTCATAGTATCCTTTGTAAATATCACCCTGGTCATACAGTTTTTTGAAAATCTTCTGTACCTGTTTTTCGTGGTCTTCATCTGTAGTACGGATAAACTTGTCATAGGAAGTGTTCATCAAGTCCCAAATGCTCTTGATTTCCCCTGCCACATTGTCCACAAATTCTTTGCAGGTCACGCCGGCTTCTGCTGCCTTTAATTCGATTTTCTGTCCGTGTTCATCTGTTCCTGTCTGGAAAAATACATCATACCCCTGCTGTCTTTTAAATCTGGCAATACTGTCCGCCAAAACCGCCTCATAAGTATTTCCGATATGAGGTTTGCCTGAAGTATAGGCAATGGCTGTTGTAATATAATATTTCTTTTTATCCACTTTTTCTTCCTCCTGTTCTAAGGGTTCGGCTCATAATTGGCGCAGTATAAAGCTTCTGTCCGAAAGCAAAAAAACCCGTCTTCTCTGTTTCCAAAGAAGACGAGTCCTATTTACCCGTGTTACCACTTCTGTTCGTCTCTGCCTCGCGGCACAGACCTCACCAGGTACATTCATACCTTACCGCTATAACAGGCGGAACCTGTCGCAGCCTTGGTATGCTCTCATACTTCGGTGCGCCTCTCAAAAGCCATCTTCCACATATCCTCATTCGCTTTCTCTCAGCATACGAAAGCCTCTCTGTAAAACGAGACATACATGTACTCTCTTTGTCACTGTGTTTACATATATGTTTCATGCTATCACATCTTGCACACTTTGTAAACACCCTGTCCGGGAATTTTCTCTATGCGATTGCAAATTTACCCAGAACATTTTCAAATTCTGAATCCTGCTGTTCATATCTGACGCACAGTTCTTTATTGTATTCCAGGCTTAACACACCTAAAATGGACTTTGCGTCAATAGTCAGACGGTCATTGATAATATCAATATCAAAATCACAGCGGCACGCTGCATTTACAAATTCCTTTATTTCGTCTATGTGCTGAAAGCACACGGTTTTTTCACACATCTTTTGTTTCCTCCCTGAGCCTTCTATAAATATGGTGTCTGTTTTTGCGACAGATTATAGAATAAAGCAAATCGGGAAATTTTTCAACTGTTTCCAGCACATATTTTCAAAACTTTTTACAAATTTTCGTGCTCTTTACTCAGGCGCTTAACTACCTTAATAGAGGCCAAAATTGCAATCAAGTTCGGAATCACCATAAGTCCGTTAAACATATCAGACATATTCCATACCAAATCTACTTTCAGTCCGGAACCAACCAGTACACAGACAACCACCAGGAGAGCATAGACCTTTACGGCTTTTTTGCCAAGCAGGTGACGCACATTCACCTCTCCGAAATAGTACCAGCCGATAATGGTCGTAAAGGCAAAGAACAGCATACAAATCGCTATGAAAACTTCTCCGAAAGAACCAAACGCAGAATCAAAAGCTACCTGTGCCAGCGCAGCTGCCGTCTCTCCGCTTGCAAGAGCGCCTGTGGACAGAATTACCAGCGCTGTCAGCGTCAAAATAACAAAAGTATCAATAAACACACCCATCATGGCAATAATTCCCTGGTCACCCGGGTGCTTTACATCTGCAGTTGCATGGGCGTGAGGCGTGGAACCCATACCAGCTTCATTGGAAAACAGACCTCTTGCCACACCGAAACGCATGGCTTTCTGTACGGTAACACCAGCCGCACCTCCAAGAACTGCTTTGGGGTCAAAGGCTGCCACAAAAATGTCATGAAAAGCTCTGCCTGTGCCTTCCAGATTCATAAAGAGAATAATCAGACAGCCCACAATATAAATCAGAGCCATTAACGGAACCACTTTTTCCGTCACTCTTGCAATTCGATTAATTCCGCCGATAAAAATAAACGCTGCTACCAGGGCAATCACAACACCTACAACCATGGGTTTTACACCAAAAGCATTATAAAAAGAACTTCCAATGGAGTTGGACTGTACCATATTTCCCATGAATCCCAGTGCCAGAATGATGGCTACTGAGAAAAAGCCTGCCAGGAATTTGCCGAATTTTCCTTTAAAAATATATTTTATGTAGTACACCGGACCGCCTACAATGACGCCGTTTTCTTTTACTCTGGTGTGCTGCGCCATAACGGCCTCCGCATAAATGGTGGCCATACCAAAGAATGCGCTGACCCACATCCAGAAAATTGCACCCGGTCCTCCGGAAGCAATGGCCGTGGCTGCGCCGGCAATGTTTCCCGTACCTACCTGCGCTGCAATGGCTGTCGCCAGAGCCTGAAAGGAACTGAGACCGTTTTCACTGCTTTTCCCATGAAGAGAAAAGCCGCCGAACATTTTCTTCATTCCCGCGCCGAACTTCCGTATCTGAATAAATTTCAGACTGAAGGAATAAATAATTCCGGTTCCAAGAAGCAGGATTAAAAGCGCATAATCCCACAAAAATTTGTTCACCACTTCTACAACAGATGCTACCATTTCCATTTTTCTATCTCCCTTTGTTTAGATTGAGAGCATATTGTTGGAAAAAAAACAGGGCTGTCACAATCTGCATCTTAGAAATACCAAATGGTATTTTTAAGTCCTGCGTCCTGTGACAGCCTCTTTTCAAGTTCAGTTTAAGCGCAAATGCGTTTGTGCACAGCCGTTTTTGAAGCACAAAAACAACTGTAAAAACTTCACTGTCCTTTTGCCTGAGAGATTCACAGCCGGATTTCCGTCTGCTTACACCTTCGGCACCCATAAATGGGATTCTCCAGAGAGCCATCCAGATACAGTCTCGTCTTGTAAAAGACCCCTGAGAGTATTACTCCTTCGGTGGGCATTTCGCCGCTTTCCTGCACCCTTCCATTGGCACAATATGCAAATAACGTAATTTATTATAGCACCTGTTTTCGTTTTGTCAATCCTTTTTCATCATTCTGCTTCCCACAAACATGGTAAGTAGTTCCGCCGCCGGGAAAGCCAGCCAGATACCAGACACATCCAGAAACACCGGCAGCAAATACACGAAGAGAATGACGAGAATACATCCTCTCAGCAAACAGATAATCAGGGAATACATATTTTTCACCACGGACTGGAAATAGGAAATATACACCATATTCACAGCCAGGAAAATAAATCCTACAAAGTATATTCTTACCGCCTCTGCGGAAAGTGACAGAATGTCTTTATCCGGGTTGAGGAAAATGTATGTATAAAAATTAGGTACAATCAATCCCACAAGCACCGGCACAGCACAGATAAGCAGAGAATTCCTCATAGCCAGTCCCCGGACCTCCTGTGTCCTTTCTCTCTTACCGGCCCCATGATTCATGGAAATAATCGGCTGGGCCGCCTGGTTCACACCTTTGCACAGACCCATAATCACAATAGAAACATTACAGATAATGCCGAACACGGTGACTCCTATATTTCCCACATAGTTCAAAAGCTGCAGATTGAAAATGAAAATCGTAATTCCCGCAGAAACTTCAATCAAAAAGCTGGCAAATCCATTCACCACAATTTCTTTTATAAATGCGGGACGGATTCCTTTGAAATTAAACTTCAGCTGATTCTTCTTCGTAAAGAAGTGCACAAACAAAATCGCCACGGTAAGCCAGGAGCCAATGACGGTTGCTATGGCTGCTCCTGCCATTCCCATCTGCATAGGGAATACAAAAACATAATCTAAAATAATATTCGTCACACCACCTGCGATTACTGCATTCATGGCCAGCTTCGGCGCACCGTCATTTCGGATAACCGTCTGCAAAAAGGCAGAAAGAAAGTATCCGCCCATACCCCAGATAATGTACGGAATGTAATCCATAATGTAAGGCATGGTTTCCTCTGTTCCGCCCAGCATCCAGGCCAAATCCTCCATAAAAACCGTGCACAGCACAAGACAGACCAGCCACACCAGAATATTCATAAAAAAGGCGGCTGTATAGTAGGCATCTGCCTCTTTCTTCAGGTTCCTTCCCCGGTACACTGACATCAGCACAGAACCACCCACGCCAAAGAGCAGACCAATGCCAAAGAAAATATTGTAAATAGGCAAAGCGATATTCAGCGCAGCCATAGCCACACTTCCCAGCCCTTTTCCTATGATAATAGTGTCCGCCAGAACATAAATAGACGTTACCATAGTTCCAATAATAGAAGGAACCAGATAACGATAAAATAAGCCCTTCACGGGCTTCTCCAGAAATTCATTTGTTTCCATAAAAACTCCCTTCCTTTGGTTCATTCTGATACAACAGTATACCCAAAGAAAGGGAGTTTTTCAAGTCTTATGCCAACATCATTCTGTCATTGGCAAATTCTCCTCCGCTGGCTTCCTCAAATTTTGCCAGAAGGTCGGAAACATGAAGTTTTTTCTTTTCTTCTCCTGACACATCATAAATGACCCGTCCTTCGTGCATCATAATCAGACGGTTTCCGTGCGCAATGGCGTCTTTCATATTATGTGTAACCATCATAGCCGTCAGTTGATTTTCCTCGATAATTTTATCGGAAATCTCCAGTACCTTTGCCGCGGTTTTGGGATCAAGGGCAGCTGTATGTTCATCTAAAAGCAGTAGTTTCGGCTTTTTCATAGCCGCCATCAGAAGTGTAATGGCCTGTCTCTGACCGCCGGAAAGCAGTCCCACTTTGCTGCTCAGTCTCTCTTCCAGTCCCAGATTCAGCTCTTTTAACTGCTCTTTATACTGCTCACGCTCTTTTTTTGAAATTCCCCACCGAAATCCCCGGTGTTCCCCCCTTCTGGCTGCAATGGCCATGTTTTCTTCAATAGACATGGTAGCCGCTGTGCCAATCATAGGGTCCTGAAAGACTCTTCCCAGATGTACGGCTCTCTTGTGTTCGGAAAGTCTTGTCAAATCCACCCCGTCTACAATGATATTTCCCTCATCAATAGGCCAGACACCTGCAATGGCATTCAGTGTCGTGGATTTTCCGGCTCCGTTTCCGCCGATAATGGTTACAAAATCGCCTGGATTCAGATTTAAATTTACACCGTTTAAAGCGATTTTCTCGTTAATGGTTCCCAGATTAAAAGTTTTATGTACATTTTGAATTTCCAGCATGTATCCCATTATTTTGTCCTCCTCTTCTTCCCTGCATATTTCCCTTTCAGATAAGGAATCGCCAGGAAAACAGCCACTACAAAAGCGGAAAACAGCTTCATATAATCCGATTTTACACCCAGCCATAATACCAGTGTATAAGCGACAAAATAGAGTATCGCGCCTACAAACACAGCCGCCAGCGTATAGGCAAATGCAATTTTCTTACCGGCACACAGTTTTGCAAAAATAACTTCACTGATAATCACGGCTGCAAGACCGATAACGATAGCGCCACGGCCTGCATTGACGTCTGCAGAACCCTGATACTGCGCATAGATGCCGCCGCACAGACCCACCAGTCCATTGGAAATCATCAGTGCAATCACCTTTGTGAAGTTTGTATTAATGCCCTGTGCCCTTGCCATCTGCGGATTACAGCCCGTAGCTCTGATAGAAGAGCCCAGTTCCGTACCGAAAAGCCAGTACACAACTGCTACCAGAATCAGACATCCTGCCACCAGTTTCACAAAAAAGAAAACACTGTCATCTGCTGTCACATATCTGGAAGAAGCCACCAGATTTCTCTGGGTCAGTCCAATACTCTGGTTTGCCTTTCCCATAATCCCCAAATTCACAGAATACAGGGAAATTTGTGTGAGAATACTTGCCAGAATTCCGGGGATTCCCAGCGCCGTATGCAGAAACCCTGTGACAAATCCCGCCGCCATGCCTGCCAGGAATGCAAACACCAGAGAAACAGCCGGGTGCATGCCGCTCTGAATCAACATAACCGCCACCGCACCTCCCGTTGCCAGCGAACCATCTACAGTTAAATCCGCAAAGTCCAAAATTCGGAAAGTGATATATACTCCCAATGCCATAATTCCCCATATCAGCCCCTGCGCCACGTTTCCCGGAAGCGCCCGCAGCAAAGCCATCGGATCTAATGCCAAATAACCTGTTATCATATCTCCTGTATCCTTTCTTCTCTTATTCCGCGATTGCTTCGTATCCTTCCGGCACTTTGATTCCTAATGCCTCACAAATAGCCGGATTATACATTTTCGTTACTTCCGGTGCGGTTTCAATTTCCATTGTGGTAATATCCGCTCCTTCAGCCAGAATCTCATACGCCATTTCCCCTGCCTTGTAGCCGATATCATAATAGCTGATGGATAAGGTAGCTATGCCGCATCCTGCACAGATTCCCTGTTCGCCTGCAATGACCGGAACTTTTGCCGGAAGGCAGACATTATTGATAATTTCTGTGTTATTCGCCATGGTGTTGTCTGTCGGAACGTAAAGCACATCGCACTCGCTCACCGCATTGGTGACAACGGACTGGATTTCATTAGAATCGGCCGCCGTATATTCTTTATAGGAAATGCCGTCTTTTTTCAGTTCTTCTGCAAACATCTTCGCCTGATATTCAGAATTTACTTCTGCTGAACAGTACAAAATACCCACTTGTTTCACATCCGGTACCAGTTCCAGAAGCATATCTTCCTGCTTGTCAATAGGTGCTAAATCACTGGTTCCTGAAATATTTACGCCGGTAGCACCTGTCCAGTCCTCCGGGTCGACGCCCAGAGCAGACGCATAATCGGTAATGGAAGTTCCCAGAATCGGGATATCTGCGGTAGCCTGTGCTGCAGTCTGCAAAGGCAGAGTCGCATTGGCAAGAATCAAATCCACATCCGAAGAGACAAAATTATTGATAATGGTGCTGCACATAGCCTGCTCGCCCTGGGCATTCTGCTTGTCAAATTCTACCTTGTCCTCACCAAATTTTTCTTTGCAGGCATCCTCAAACCCCTGGGTTGCCTGGTCTAAAGCATCATGCTCAAGCTGTTGGCAGATTCCGATTTTATAGACGTCTCCGCTGCTTTCTGCGGAATCTGATTCTCCTCCGCAGGCTGCCATGGACATTCCCATTGCTGCTGTCATTGTAAGGGCTAATAACTTCTTTCGTTTCATTTTTTTTCCTCCTTGTCGCCTCGATACTTTATCAAATAAAACCGTTACACTTCAACGTAGCAAAGCTGTAATGGAGTCATTATACACCCTGTCTTGCCATACGTCAATGCTTTCTTCTTTCCATTCCCTTACAAAACACCACTGCCACCGCCGTACTCACCAAGGTCGCTACAATGGCCGGCCCCACGATGGCTGTAGGATTCACACTCCCATACTGACTTCTGTAGGCAATAATATTCACAGGAATCAGCTGCAAAGATGATATGTTCAATATCAAAAACGTACACATCTCATTGCTGGCCATACCGCTTTCTCTGACCGTTCCCAAGGCCTTTCCCTGTCTTCTTTCTTCCTCCAGTTTCCCCAGTTCTTCCATGGCTTTCAGCCCAAAAGGTGTTGCCGCCCACCCAAGTCCCAGAAAATTGGCTATCATATTGGCAGAAATAAATTCCATGGCTCTGTGTTCCCCGGGTATCCGCGGAAACAAAAAAGCCAGAAGCGGCTGCATGCCTTTTGTCATTTTATCCACCAGTCCCGAAGTTCTGGCAATCTGCATAACACCTACCCACATAGCCACAATTCCTGCCATAGTAATACAAAGGGACACTGCCTCTTTCGCAGAGGAAAGAGCAGCGTCCGTCACTTGGTTCATATTTCCGGTAAGCGCACCGTACAAAATTCCTGTAAGAAGCATTACAGCCCAGAGTATATCCAGCATAAAACCTCCAGGAAATTCTTTTGTATCAGCTTATGAAAATATTCTGTATTCTATTCGTCTTTTGAAGAAGTATCTTCTTTCATTCCCATTCCGGTCACATCAAGTTCTGTTCCCACAGCCTGGCTGTACTCCTGTATCCTTGTGAAAATTGCTTCCTTCACTTCTCCCTCTACAGGCAGCGGCTGATAGTTGTTATATCCTTCTGTGTAAGCAGATGAAATCTTACACGGAATAATATTCTTCACATTGTCTTCCTGCAGTTCTCCGTCTACAAAGGTAAAAGTCTGCTGGAAAATCATGGTATCCATATCCGCGGGTCCTGAATTCCCGCCAAAGCAGAAGTTTCCCAGGCTGTACACAATATTTTTCCCTTTGTATTCTTCAATTCCCTGCAGTACATGAGGGTGATGTCCCAGCACTAAATCCGCTCCATTGTCAATGGCAGAATGAGCCAGGGCTACCTGGGTTTCGTTGGGAATATTCTCCCGCTCTTCCCCCCAGTGGAACGTTGCAATAATCAACTGCGCCCCCTGTTCCTTCAGATTGGCAATATTGTCTTTCATCTCCTGCTCACAGCCCATGTGGTCCCGCAGTTCGTAAGTTCCCAGAAGTCCTACCTTAATCCCCTGAATTTCTATGATAGCAGTCCTGTCATTTCCAAAGGAAATAATTCCCTCTGCGTCCAGAGCTGCTATGGTATCCGTATAACTTTTTTCCCCGTAATCGTAGGTGTGATTGTTTGCAAGATTTACGGTTTCCACATCACCCTCTGTAAGAATTTTCGCATATTCCGGAGAGGCTTTAAAAGCATACAGCTTATCTGCACGGGTTTCCTCCTCAGTCAGCGTTCCCTCCATGTTTACAATAGTTAAATCATCCGCTTCAAAAATAGATTTTACCTCTTTGAAGAAATAGGACGGGTCCTGTACCGCATCATATTTTCCCGTAAAGCCTGTTTCATAGTCGAAATTTTCGTCCGTACCAAGAGTACAGTCCCCTGCTGCACTGATTGTAAACACCGCATCCTGGGCTTTCTTGGCCTCTTCCGCTTTTTTCGCCTTTTCTTCTGCCTTTTGAACAGCTTCTGCTTTCTTCTGCTGTTCCTTTGCAGCCTTAGAATCTTTCTTTGCTCCTGACACCGCCGCTGTGACCAGAATCACCGCCAGAAGCCCTCCCACGGTTCCCAGAAGAATTCTCTGTTTTAAAACTTCTTTGCGCCGCTGCTGGCGTCTTCGCTCTCTTTCTCTTAATCGTTTTTCGTATTCTTTATCTCTTTCATTCATATGCTTTTCCCACTTCAAAATACAGATTTCAGTCTTTTAAAAGCGCCTGATAAACGTCTCGCTTACGGATTCCCCTGTCTTTTGCAACCTTTTTCATCGCTTCTTTTTTCTCAGTTCCCTGGTTCAGATAGAGATCCATATGCTCTTCCAGTGTCATGTCCTCCCATCTGCGCCGTTCTTCTTCTTCCAGTTCTTCTTTTTTGCGTCCCTCCAGCACCAGCACACATTCTCCTTTTGGAGCATGCTCACCATACCAGCTGACGGCCTCTGAAAGAGTTCCCCGAAAGACACTTTCGTGCTTCTTCGTCAACTCCCTGCATACGGAAATTCTCCGCTCTCCCAGTGCTTCGTAAAGTTCCTCCAGGGTCTTTATTAATCTGTGAGGTGCCTCATAAAGAATCAGGGTTCTGGTTTCCGCTTTCAGGGATTCCAAAATAAAACTTCTCTCCTTCTTATCAGAAGGCAGAAAAGCTTCAAAGGAAAACCTTCTGGTAGGCAGCCCGGAAAGGGTCAGCGCCGTAATGCAGGCCGCCGCGCCGGGAAGAGAAGTCACCTCAAGACCTGCTTCATAGCACATGGCCACCAGCTCTTCTCCCGGGTCTGAAATTCCCGGTGTTCCGGCATCTGTAATCAGGGCAATGTTTTTGCCTTCCTCCATCAGCTGAATCAAATACCGCCCCTTATCAAACTTATTGTACTCATGATAGCTGGTCATAGGGGTTTTAATCTCAAAATGATTCAGAAGCTTAATGCTGTTTCTGGTGTCTTCTGCGGCAATCAAATCCACCTCTTTCAGCGTCCGCAGCACCCGGTAAGTAATGTCCTCCAGGTTGCCGATGGGGGTTGCACACAGGTATAATTTTCCGCTCATTTTTTCGTCTCCTGTCCGTAAATATCCAATACCTCACGGGTATAAACGCCTGGTTTCTCATATACAATCAAGGGCTTTTCCACTGTAATTCTGGACTTGCCGCCCCGCATACCTTCCACCAGCACCAGGTTGGGCTCTTTGTCCACATAGGGGTGTACCAGCCGCATGCGCTTAGGCTCAATGCCATACTGCACCATTACGGAAAATATTTCCGCCAGCCGGAAGGGACGATGCACCATATAAAATCTGCCCCTTGGTTTTAATACTTTTGCCGCCTGGCTGACAATGTCTTCCAGGTTACACAAAGTTTCATGCCGGGCAATGACTTTGGCCTGATTTTCTCCAGTCAGCCCATGACTGCCCACCATATAAGGCGGATTGGTTGTTACCACATCAAAAAAAGCCCCCCCGTAAATCGACGCGGCCTCTTTAATGTCTCCTGTTGTAATCGTAATGTCTTTTTCCAGGTGATTGTACTGTACACTTCTTCTGGCTACGTCTGCGCTTTCTTCCTGTATTTCCAGACCGGTAAAATGCCCCTGGGGATACCTTGCCTTTAATAAAACGGGGACGATTCCAGTGCCCGTCCCCATATCCAGCACTTCCTCTCCCGGTTTCACGCAGGCAAACCAGGAGAGCAGCACGGCATCTATCCCAAAGCAGAACTGCTTCGGATTTTGTATCAGCATGTATCCGTTTTGCAGGTCGTCCAGTCTTTCATGTTCCAGAAGCAAACTCTTCTCTTCCATGAAATTTCCTCTCTGTCTCTTTTCTTTCTCTTATTTATCTCTTTCCAGCTCTTTGAGCGCCTTCATCTCTTCGTCTGACAGGCGGATTTTTTCCCGTTTCTGTCTGGCTTTGAATTTCAGTTCAGAAGCCGGATATTCCCGGATTTCTTTCTCATCTTCCACGTCTACGATAACTTTTACCAGCTGTCTTAACACATTGACACTCTGTACCTCACCTTTTAATCCGTCAGAGGTGGTTACCCGGTCGCCTGTATTCGGCAGCTTTTTGTTCAGTTCCTCGTAAGTTTCTTCCTCATTTTTCAGACAGCACATCAGACGTCCGCAGACACCGGAAATTTTCGTCGGATTTAAGGAAAGATTCTGCTCCTTTGCCATTTTAATGGACACGGGGACAAATTCTGACAGGTAAGTATGGCAGCAAAGAGGACGTCCGCAAATTCCGATTCCTCCCAGAATTTTCGTCTCATCCCGAACACCAATCTGACGAAGTTCGATTCGGGTCTTAAAAATAGACGCCAAATCCTTTACCAGCTCACGGAAGTCAATTCTTCCGTCTGCCGTGAAATAAAACAGAATTTTGTTGTTATCAAAGGTGTATTCCACATCTATCAGTTTCATATTCAGGCTGTGTTCTCTGATTTTTTTCAGACAGATACGAAAAGCTTCCTTTTCCTTTTTCCGATTGGTTTCTTCCTTTTTGTCATCCTGGGTATTGGCAATGCGGATAACCTCTTTTAAAGGCTGCACCACCTTTTCATCTTCTACATCCCGAGGTGCCAGCACCACACTGCCGTATTCCACACCTCTTGCCGTTTCCACAATTACATGGTCTCCGGATTTGATTTCCAGATTTTTAGGGGAAAAATAATAGATTTTACCCACATTGCGGAATCTTACTCCTACTACCTTTGTCATTTTATTTCTCCCTGATTGTCAGGAACAAAAGTTCCATAGTTAAATCAAAATTCACGTTTGCCTGCAAACGCGCCTTGGCAGTCTCAATGGCTTTGATAATATTCTCAAGTCCTTCATAAGAACTGCTGTCTGCCCTGTTTTTAATGGCATTATACTCCTGGCGGAATACCAGTCCATCCATCTCATGAGTAGCTTTGAACATCAGAACGTCCCGGAACCATACCAGGAACAAATCCAGATATTCATAGACCGTATGCTTCTGTTCGGAAAGTAATTTAATGGCATCTACCATTTCGTAGACTTCCATATCCTTTCCCTTTTTCAAAATACGGAAAGCTGCCTCCATCATATCTGAAAAATCTTCTGCAGTGGCAATCTGTTTCGCCTTCCCTACATTACCCTGTGCAAAGGCAACGCTGACCTCTGCCTGGTAATCCGGCACATGAAGTTCTTCCATCAAATATTTCTTAATCAGCTTGTCTTTGATATTCCTCAGTTTTAACATGACACAACGGGAACGGATCGTCGGTAAAAGCACTTCTGCATTTTCTGTCAGAAGAAAGATTACTGCATAAGACGGCGGCTCTTCTATTGTTTTTAAAAGAGCATTCTGTGCCTGCACAGTCATTTTATCCGCCTCTGGAATAATATAAATCTTATATTTACTACTGTACGGCTTGATCAAAATGTCGTTGTTCACCTGTGTGCGGATATCATCGACACTGATCGAATTCGGCTTTTCATGTGTCACCTTGATAATATCTGGCTGATTATTTCCATCCGCCTGCTTACAGGAACGACATTCTCCACAAGGTTCTACTCCCTCTCCCTCGCACTGAAGTGTCCTTGCAAATAAGTCTGCAAGCATCTTCTTTCC
>ENA-ORUM01001580-ORUM01001580.1-human-gut-metagenome-genome-assembly--contig:-NODE-1580-length-17372-cov-5.041289_pt1 | contig 17372 bp, 16 predicted proteins | sample MGYA00242083_ERZ509217 | MGnify/ENA primary metagenome ERZ509217 (study PRJEB26280, sample SAMEA2338831) | human gut metagenome | biome: human gut; feature: human-associated habitat; material: faeces... | reverse complement strand
AATCGAATGACACATCTTGAGATACCCAACAATATCTTTAACTAAGGGAAACGGGGTTTTCCCATTTTCATAAAGGGGTCCAGTTTCAGCACCTCGGTCTTTTCGATCTCGTAAATGCCAGTGTTCATATATTTGTCCAGCAGAGCCTCCAGCACCTCCCGGGCGGCGCCGCTGTACTTACTGAGAAAATCCCGTTTCTTTACGTTGTTGGCCCGCTCCCGGCGAGTCAGGGGCTTTTTGTCAAAGGCCACATGGCAGATGAAGTCGAAGTCGTCCACATCGACCATGTTCTGCTCGGCTTTCATGGCCTCCAGGTCGATGCCCCGCTCCCGAAGCAGGTCGCGGATGGCCGCCTTCTTCTCCTGAGCGCTCCACTGGCGGATAAAGTTGTCCAGGGAGGCGTATTCACCCCGCACATTTTCCTTGGTGTAGTCCACGATGCTCTCCTGTCGAAGCAGTTTACCGTTGGCGTCGTAGATGGAGACCGTCTTGTGGAGGATGGTGACCTTGCAGCCGTTCCGATCCACAATGGGGGTGGGCCCGCTGACGGGCGGATCGACAACGGGGGACTCGCCTCCCTCCGGTTTGGGCGGTTTCTGGGGTTTCTCCGTTCCAAAGTTTGGGTCGATTTCCAGTGGGCCGTCCCATTTCGGGTCGGCAAACAGGCGGGTCACATTGCGGAAGTCCATGACCGCGAAGTGGGTCTTACCCTCCTTCTCCCGCAGGCGGGTGCCCCGGCCGATGATCTGCTTGAACTCCGTCATGGAGCCGATCATCTTGTCCAACACGATCAGCTTGACCATTTTGCAGTCGGCTCCGGTGGAAAGCAACTCTGATGTGGTAGCGATGACAGGGCCCTCTGAGGATGTGGAGATAAAATACTTCAGCTTGCTCTTGCCGTAGGTGTCGCTGCCGGTGATCCGCACCACATAGTCTGGGTTCTTCTTCACCATATCGGAGTTGAGGTTGACCAGCGCCACCCGCATCCGCTCAGCGGCATCCTCGTTGGCACAGAATACAATGGTCTTGGACATGCGGTCGGTGCTTTTGAGATAGCTGGTGATCTCAGCAGCCACCTGCTGGATGCGGTCTTCAATGATGATGTTATAGTCGTAGTCGCTGTTGGTGTAAATGCGGTCCGGGATTTCATTCCCGTAGATGTCCCTCTGGCCCTTGCGGGGACGCCAGCCTTCCCCGATGTCGGTCATGATATTGATGACCTTGAAGGGGGCCAGGAAGCCGTCGTCAATGCCCTCTTTCAAGCTGTAGGTATAGATTGGATCTCCGAAGTAACTCAGGTTGGAGATGTATTTCGTCTCTTTCGGCGTGGCGGTCATGCCAATCTGAGTGGCGCCGGAGAAGTATTCCAGAATCCGCCGCCAGCGGCTCTCCTCCTTGGCCGAGCCCCGATGACACTCATCTACGATGATCAGGTCAAAGAAGTCTGGGGAGAACAACTCGCTGAAGTGTTCCTGATCGTCGTCTCCCACCAGTTGCTGGTAGAGGGAGAAGTACACCTGGTGGGAGGTGATGGTGCTGGGGTCATCTTTGGCCACGTTGATCTTGTGGGTCACCTTCTCCAGCGGGGCAAAGTCCTGCTGGATGGACTGGTCCACCAGGATGTTGCGGTCCGCCAGATAGAGCACCTTGCGCTTCATGCCGCTTTTCAAAAGCCGGTAGACGATCTGAAAGGCGGTATAGGTCTTGCCTGTTCCGGTAGCCATGACCAGCAGAAGTCTCTGCTGCCCCCGGGCGATGGCATCCACCGTCCGGTTGATGGCAATCCGCTGGTAATACCGGGGTGGATAAGTGTTTTGACTGGAATAGTAAGGCTGGTCGATCACAGTTTCCTGAGCAGGGCTGAGTTCCGATTCCTGCTTGAACCGGGCGGTCAGTTCGGCCTCTGTGGGGAACTCATCCAGACTGAATTCCCGCTCTGTGCCGGTGAGAAAGTCGTGCTCGGCAAACCCATCTCCATTGGAACTGAACGCAAAGGGCAGGTCCAGCATTCGGGCGTACTCCATCGCCTGCTGTAAGCCGTGGGAGACAGTGTGGTTGTTATCCTTGGCCTCGATCACCGCAATGGGATTGTTGGAGCTGAGATACAGAAGATAATCTGCCCGCTTGGGTTTCTCCCGGAAGACCATGTTGCCTTTCAGGTTGATCTTTCCGTCGGTGATCTGGGTCTCCATGGTGATCTTGCCCCGGCTCCACTTGGAAGTCACAGCGGGGGTGATGTACTGGAGTTTGATGTCCTCCTCTGTCATATCCTTTTTCAGCAAAACAGGCTCCATCCCTGGGACCTCCTTTTCTGTAAGTCGTTCTCTGGAATCATCTCCAGAATATCTGCGCGAACATCCTCATTCCGTCCGAGGTGGACCATGGCAGTGGCAGTCATTTTACACCTCAGTCAGTGACTGTTTCAGTTCTCCCTCAAAAGTCCGTACTTGCTCCATGCACTGGTCCAGCTTTTCAAAGATTTCCTCTTTCTTAACGGACTCCCCAATGCTCACGCTCTCTGTGCGGAAGACCGTCCACCACTTCCATCCGTCCTTCCTGGGGCGCACAAAGGATAGGACGCGGACGCGGTCGCAGAGGTTCCGAAAGTCTTCGGTTGCGTTGCGGGCGCTGAGGGCCAGCTGGATATGTATCTTGTCGCCGGTGCGATTGACGATCTCGTAAAAGTAGTGATTGTCCGTGCCCCAGCCGCTGGGGGCGTCGGGAATGTCCGGGAAGATCTCCGACATCTGCTCCGTTGTAAACCGGGTCAAGGTGCGGTTGCACTTGGCCAAATTCTCCTTTACCTCCTTCCGTATCACCGTCCACTCCCGCAGAATGCCGGCGATCTCCGAGAGCCGCCGTTCCTGCTCATCCCCGCTCTGCAGATACGGAAGGACCGCATTGCAGATGGCGTCGCTCCACTCCGCGTGGAACTTCGCCATGCGGGGCCAGTCCGTCTCGTTTACAATGCTCATGTCTTTCTGCTCATAAGAAATCCAGGACGCTTTATACTGATTGGCACGCTCCCAGGTCAGGGTGATCCCCAGTTCCTCCTCGATCTCCTCTTTGTGGCTGTGCAGTAAGTCAAAGGAAGCCTTGTTCCGCGCCGCATCGCTACTGCCCAGGTAGAAGTCGATCCGCGCCCCGTCGTAGTTGGCAATGCACTGAATCGAGTATCCGCTGATGCCAAAGAAGCCGGACAGCACATTGGATGTAGTGGGAGCAGCGTTGCCGAAGCTGCCTCGGTGCATGTGCTGTTTCTGGATCACAGGTAAGGCATAGGTCCAGTAGCGCCTGCGGAGTTCCAAGCGGCTGGTCTCTGCCGCCTTGTCGCTGTCTGGGTCTTTCAGATAAAACACCAGCTCCATGGGATCGACACCGTAGATGCCGAACAGCCGCCGCAGGAGTGATAGCTTGAGAGCTGTATTGGTGTTTTTCTCCAAATAGATGTTGTCATCAATTTTCAGAGCGCTGCGCAGCCCGCTTCCGGTGCTGGAAACGTACACCGCAAGATCCGACGCCTGGCTCGTGCTGTAGGCCAGGGCGGAGAGGACCGATTTGTCCCTCTGATGCAGGAACTTGATTACATGCTCAAACATGTCAATCCAACTAGTGACGGGCTGCTCCAGATTCAACAGGCTGTATTTCACGATTTCCCGGCCGCTGAGGTCCACATCTTCATCCTCCAGCGTGTAGGAGTCAAATTCCTTTTCAGCAGGCTTGAAGCCCGTCTGCGGACAGGGCCAGATCTGAAGCGCCCGGTCAACCATTTCCCGGTTTCGCTCCTCCAGTTCCGGCAGGCCCCAGGTGTTCTTCTGCGCGATCTTCTGATTCATCCGCAAGCCGCTGTTCCGGTATCCGCCCTCCTCAGCGTCCCGCTTCTCCTGAAAACTCTTGTTGCTGAGGTTGGGGTTATAGCCGGTCAGGGTCAGGTTGGCCAGGCGGTGCAGCCAGGTCTCATGGATCTCGACGGCATTTGCTCCCAGTTCCTTTGTCCAGGCCGGCGTCAGATGCTGGGGCATAATGTGCTCGATGCTGTACTCGTGGTTATCCAGATGTGTGTAGACATCCTTTGTCTCCACCGTTCCGAAGTTTTCAAACCGCTCAAACAGGTACGCCTTATATTTGCCCCGCATCAGGTAGACCTGCTTGGCTGCCAAGTCACCGGCAAACTCCCGGTCATCCGGGAATCGCCCGCTTTCCCGCTTGGCCCGCAGGGCATAGATGAACTTGTCCACATAGTTGTCTGCGGTATTGTCGTAGCGCAGGATCTCCTTGTTCAGCGTCAGGAATACTTTATTGAGGGCATTGGTAGGGACCTCACAGACATTTCGGCGGAACAAATAGTTCTCCGTGATTTCAAAGATCTCACATACCGCCTGCGCTGAGAGCTTGCCGTCCTGATTCAGCCGCAGCACCTCCATCAGGAAGGGGCGGGTCACCGTAATCTCCAGCCGGGCCATGCGGTACAGGCAGTCATCCAGCCGCTTCTCCCCCAGACCGCTCCTGCAGGTCTGGAGCTTTTCAAAGAGCCGCGCATACTTCAGAAGGTCCTCCAGCAGCGTTTCAACCGGAAGCTGGACCTCCTCCGCATACGCCTTGAAAGCGTGATAGACCGTGTTGATATTGGGGGTGATCTGCTGTTTGACGCTGAGATAGTCCCGAACAAAGGCGCTGACATCGCCCTTGGTGCACCGCTCGATTTTCTCCCAGTAATCGGTATAGCATTTGCTCTGCTCCCTAGGCGGAAGGCCCATTAAGATATAGTTGCGGATCTTATCCCCTTCTGTCAGGGCAAGACCGGTGGAGTTCAGGCTCTCAAAGATGAGCTGGGCGTTGTCATCCGGCTCCAGAGTGATGCTGATGATCTCCAGCTTTCCGATGGCATCATACAGCTCGTCGACCGAAACTTCCTCTTTCAGCAGAATGTCCCGGAAAAACAGGTAGTTAAGGGTCAAATTGGAGGCACGGTCATAATCCTCCTCCGGGCCGAACAGTTTGGCCAGAGCATCCCGGTCGCTCTTGACAGGGCGGAGTTTGATTCTGTCATCCTCACTGGCCCAGGGAGCAATAAGAAAGCGGTGGCTGATCTGTTCGTCCAACCGGTCCTCCCGGGAGGTCAGTTTTCCCTTTGCAATCAAGTTGCAGATGGCCAGAAGCAGAAGAGAAACCGTGGTCAGCCGCTGCTGGCCGTCGATGATATGGTACTCGATCTTGCTCCCGTTGGGGACCACCGACGAGACGATGCTCCCAAAGAAGTGGCTGGAGCGGCCATTTCGTATGACTTTCTTGAGATCCTCGTAGAGCTGGCGGCAGTTCTCCTGTCTCCAGTCATATTTCCGCTGATAGACTGGGATCACATACCGATTGTTTGCCCCTTCCATAAACGCGGTCATCCTTGTCTCTGAGCCCTTCATGAAGCAGCCCCTCTTTCTCTCAACAAAACTTTTCGCTGTAAACTCTATATTTGCAGTATAACATAACATCAGCAATGAATCTACCGACAGAGTTTTGATTTTCATTTTATTTCCAGACCAAGTTTGACAGATAGCAGCACATGTCGTCTTCGCTTATTTTGTTTACAGCCCTCCAATTTCTGAGCCGTGGACAGCATGGAAATAACTTGTTTAACCCTTCCCTCCGAGTTACAATGCAGACAGTCCTATGCAAGAAAAACGCTCCTCTTCCCTGTCGGTGAAAGAAACCGGCAGGGACTGGGGGAACATTTCTGACCACAGAACATACCACACACCGCTTCGGAACGCATGGAAACCGGGTGGCCAAAGAGGTCTGAAGATGAAGCAAATTTGAGTGGAAATGGTTAAAAACCGTACAAAATACCCGGAAAAAGGTTTAAATCGGCCCTTCGGGTCCAAGAGGCCCCGGGTTCGAATCCCGGCACTCCGACCAAAAAAGTGCTGTTTTCTTGCGAAAACAGCACTTTTTCTTTTCTTTTAGTGTAAAAATATCATTAAAGATGAGCTTCAATTCCGTCAAGGTTCAGTTCCATTACTTTTACTTCATGACACTGCCGCCCCGAGCAATACTCGGGGCGGCAGTGTTTTGATTCCATTTCAGTCCCAAGCGTTAAATATGATCTCACCGACCGTCTGCGGGTTCCAATAGCGGATCTGTTCCAGTTCTTCCGAACCCAGTTCACCGCACAGACCACGCCAGTCCTGATTCAGCTCGGCAATGCTCAGAAACCGCACCGGAATTTCCGGCAGCTGGAGCCATTCCAGCCGCTGGGTCAGAACAAATCTGCCGGAAGCATCCCGCTGAGCAAAGGCCGCATAGGAATAATGGATGTTCTGCAAAAGGAAGACGGACTGGCCAAATCTGCTGAGTCCGGCAAGATAGAAGTTTCTCGCGGCTGTGTTCGTATCTATTTCTGTCACAGCTCCGTCGCTTTTCCGGGCCAGTGTATGACACATCCGACGGAACTCTCTCTCATCCAGGAACGGAGGCGCGCCTGTTTTCACGCTCCAAAATCCAGTGATTCCTTTTGGAAGCATCATGTCATTACTTTTTGTTTTCATTGCTTATTTAGATGCCCCCTAGACGAGCCTCTTTGTGATGGCCTCATCCACCGGTTCCAGTTCTTTCTCCAACACACACTGCAAATCCCACAGCAGGCGTGTTTCTTCCCCGACGCTGACAGTTAATTTCCCGGTGGCCTCCCAGCGACAAAGAATTCGGTAGAGGGTGATTGCCTGTTGTTCATTCAATTCTATCTTCATAATTCTATCTCCATCAGGCCGTCAGTTGGTCGTCAAAGCAGTTGCCGATAAAGTCAAAAAATGCGGTGCAAATTGCCACATAATCGCCCTCACCGCAAGAAATATCTATACTGACCGAGATGCAGCGCTGCAGTGGTTCAAACATATAATTTTGACTGAATGCAGCAAATTTACGATCCCGGATTACATGGTTTCCTCATATATTTTATACGTTTCGAGGTATGCGTCAAACGGCATTCCTTTCAGCAAAATCTCGCTCATGGCGGGTGACCTCCAGTCTTCAAGCATTACAGACAAAATCGCTTCTGGGCTTTTACCAACTGCCGCAAAACTCTGATACTTTCTCTGCTCTTGATACGAAACGTTTCTATTCTGGGGTGAAGATCCGAACAAAGCCCTCTGTCCAGCCACACTGGCCGACCCGGTAGGTATCCAGACTCCACTCCTGCCTATTCAGTTGCCGTCTGGCAACTGCAAGTGCTCTCTGAGCATCTGCCCAGTCCGCGTAGCAGTCGCTGCTCCAGATGTCTGCCTCGTTCCCGCCTTCGTCCTCATCCCAGCCCCAGATCATATGGACCTTCCCGCACGGACCGATTTTACCGATCACTGTCTTTTCTGTGATCTCATAGGTACAGGGATAGTCCCGGAACCCAGGGATAGAAGATAAGTAGTGTTCAGCCTCCTGCCGTGCCTTTTTGTGTGATTTAAACAGGCCGATAAAAAAAGCTTCCTGCCGCTCATTGAACAGAGACAAGCTATACAACATACCGTTTCATCCTCCCTATTACCTGATTCAGTGTTTTCTCAGACACCCAGTGTGCTGGCCGGCAGTTCTCGCCCGTAACAGCGCAGGAGACAATTCGCTCCCATACCAACTGGACCACAAATTCCGAACGCTTTTCACCTTCTTTCCTTTTTGTGATTTTTTTGGAGCGGCAAAATGGAGCGCCGCCACAGGATAGGCCGCCTTGACCTTGACGCAGTAGTTCCGGCAGTAGGCACAGTCACGGATGCTCTCAGGCCCAAGATTCCTGTAATAGGTACCTCCTCACACCAAAAGCCAGTTCTGGCCGTCTGGCATGGGCCAGACGCTCCCTAGCATCCGCTCCAGAACTCTTCCTGTCTTAAAATCCCGTACAAGAACCTCCTCCCGATAGTCCGGGTCCTCGTACCATTTCTCCGTATACATCCTGCCTCCCTCCAGAAGAACAAAACTCTCACGGGCCTCCAACTCAAACTCCCGGCGCTCCGGCCAGAGGACATAAAACCGGTTGCCCTGGGGCGCTCTGGTCAAGAGTAAGGGCGAGGCCTTCAGCATCAGATTGTAGCAGTCCTCCGCCAAGGAAAGGGGCAGCACCGCCAGCGTGCTGGCCGCTCCTGCTGTCTCATCGAAAGTCAGAATATGGATCTCCTCTTTGGAAAAGTCCACCATCAGTAAAACCACATGGCCATCACAGTACACCGGCTTTCCAAGATACTGACCGGGCTTCGTGCGGACGGGCTCATATACGGTTCCATTGGGATAACGAACCAGGATACCCCGGCTGCACTCAGCAGGGTGTCCGTCCCGGTAGAGTTCTCCCGCCTCATACAGGTCTCCTCCTGTGCAGTCCATGCCCCAGTACCATTGGTTGCTGCCCGGCACTGGTTCCAGATAGGTGATCCCTTTTGTGAGAATGCGTTTCATTTTCTGCCCTCCCCTGCCGTATCTCAATTGGATTCTGAGATTATATCACGGCAAATGAGGGAATCTTTTAAACTTTCTCTTAAAACTTTCTTAACACCCGGGAGCGGTGGATCCGGTCAGGACTCATGGGTGTTTCCCCATCTTCCAGGGAACAATCCCTACCAGCCGATACAAAAAACGCTCCCCCGCCCTGTCGGTAAAATGTGACGGCATGGGCAGGAGAGCATTTTTTGAACATAGATCTATGCATCTTGTTTTTGAGCGCTTCAACTGCGCTGCATCTATAAATCCGGACAGATTTATTACCGGATCCAGCCGCCCGCTGCCGCCTCGACCATAACAGCCGCAGTACGGTCTAGTCCCTCCAGAAGTCCCGCCCCGGACTCCACCTGTCCCAGGGGGATCAAGGCGCTGGACGGGCGAAAATCCCGGTAGAAAAAGCAGAGATTGCCCCAGGGAATGTAGTAGCATAGGCTGCCCACATCCGGGTCGCACTGATCCGGAGAACCGTCACTGGGGATTTCTTCCGTCAGATAGGCTATTTTTTCAGTACTGTTAAAGTCCTCAAAAGACAGCTCCAGCGGCAGCATTTCGTACAGGGCTTCCGCCGCCGGGTTGTCGTTCAGCTGAACGATGATCTCAGAGCCATCATCCAGTGAAAACCGAATTCTTCGGGTACTCTCCATGGTATTTGTTTCCTCCTTTTGCGTTTGGCCGTTTCCGCCCTGGGGCAGCTCCAAATCCAGTCCCGCGATCCACTCCTGCACCGCGCTCTGGGAATCGTCCACTTCCGGGCGGTAAACGCCGATGGGCTCCAGGATGGTCGCATCCTCCGGAAGAGCGGCGGTCAGATCCCGGATAGTGCTGGACAGTCCGCCGGTGCCGTGGGTGACGAAAGGCACCACCGTCTTTCCGCTCCAGTCGTACTCCTCCACAAAGGTCAGCACCGGCATGGGCAGGGTGTACCACCAGTTGGGGAAGCCCAGAAATACGATGTCGTAGTTCTCCATATTGTCCACATGGGAGGCCAGGGCCGGCCGGGCGTTTTCCGCTTTCTCGTCGGCGGCACGGTCCAGGCACTGGTCGTAGTCGCTGGAGTAGGGTTCCTCCACCACGATGGAGTGGAGATCGCCACCCACCTCCTGCTGAATCCAGGATGCCAGCTTTGCAGCGTTTCCGGGAGCCAGTACACTGGCGGAGGTAGTGGCGTCCACATCCACGCTGCTTGGGTCTTCCACCACGGTATTGTCCGCCCAGGTAAAATAAGCGATCAAAATATTGCTGTTTCCTGTCTCCCCAGAAGATTGGGACACCGTCGGTGGATCGGTGTTCAGTGGAGTATCTGGTATCTCCTCCGCATTTTGACTGCTCTCCGGTACATCAGAGACGCTCTGTGTTGTGGGATTTCCGCCGCAGACTGTTAGGGAGCAGAGCAAAGTAAGAAGCACCAGCAGTGCAACGGGGCGTTTCATGGCTTATTCTCCTCCGAGATTTGACTTTGGTGAGAGGTGTGTCCCGCCCGGCTCCGAAGTGCTTTGCCCAAGTAGTAAGATAATGCGATCCAAAGGCCCATCATGGCCAGCAGGTCCAGGAAGTACAGGGCGGGCGGCTGCTCGTAGTCAAAGAAAACAAAATGGCTTCTTAAAAAGAGATAGTCGGCAATTTGATGCTTGAAGAAGGCGTACACACCATAACCGGAGATCACGGCGGCCAGCACCCGGAGGACCGCAGTGCGGAGGGCAGAGGGCTTCCTGTTCCCGACCGCCTTCCGCGCCGCGCCCAGCATGATCCCCCAGTGGAGGCCCAGGTGGGCCGACAGCAGGAGAAATCCCCAATAGGCGCACAGCAGGTGCGCTGTCCTGGCCAGCCCCATATGACCCTGTGTGGGAAGGAAGTCGAACACATACCGGCTCATCCAGATCCCGCTGAGCATGGAGCCCAGCATACACAGAAGGACCAGCAGAGCGAGGGCGGTCTGCAAGACCCGGTAGGGCGTGTACTTCCCACGGTTCAGGGCCTTGAGCCATTTGAAGTTTAGAATGTGGTGAATGACGAACAGCACCAGCATCCCCGCCCCCAGCCACTCGTGGATTTCCTGTTCCGTGAGGAAGTAGGCCATCAGCAGAATCAGTACCACGGTCATCAGCAGGTCCACCAGGTGTCGCATAGCTGTCTTGTTTCCCATAGGCGGCCTCCTCTCTGTCTTGATCAGGCAGCTTGACCATGGTCAAGGCCCAGGGAGTCCACCCACTGGGATACCGTCTCCTGGGAGGCGGAGCCGCTGAACCGCTGACCCTCCAGCCAAGCTGCGCCCTGTGTCAAAGCATCCAGATCATCTGCGCTGGAACCGATAGAACTGCTGCCGGAGGTGCAGAAGGGCACGATGGTCTTGCCGTCGAAGTCGTAGGTCTCCAGGAAGGTGGAGATAATTTTGGGCGCGTCACCCCACCAGATGGGGTAGCCCAGGAAGATCACCTCATAATCCTCCATATTCTCCACACTGCCGGAGATGGCCGGGCGAGCCGTGGGGTCATTCTGCTCCTGATTGGCGCGGCAGTCCGAATTGCCGTAATTCAAATCTTCGGAGGTATAGGGCACCTGGGGTACGATCTCATAGAGGTCGGCATCCAGAATACTGACCAGATGCTCCGCGATGTTCTCTGTATTGCCGGTGGCAGAGAAATAGGCCACCAGCACATCAGTCCCCGCTTCAGGGGTGGGTTCGGGAGCAGGTTCCGGCGAAGGCTCCTCTGTCTGGGCCTGGTCATAGCGCATGAGGATCACGGCGACCTGAGCGCGGGTAGCGGTACCGTCCGGATCAAAGCGGTTTCCGCCCATCCCGCTGATATAGCCGCTCTCCTGGGCCCAGTCTACGGCGGAGGCCGCCCAGGATGCGATATCGCTCTCGTCGGTAAAGCTGGCGCCGCCTTCGACGGCAGGGCTGTCCGCATAGCGCCACAGGATGGCGGCCAGCTGCTCCCGGGTGAGGGGATCGTTGGGACCAAAGGCACTGTCGCTGTATCCGCTGACCACGCCGTTCAGCCGGGCCCAGTAGACCCCGTCGGCGTACCAGCTGTCCCCGGATACATCCGCGAAGGGATAACCCAGGTTTTCATTCTCCAGAGAGGGGGACCCGGCCAGGCGGTAGAGCACCGTGACCAGCATCCCGCGGGTCATGGGGGTATCGGGAGAGAACGTGCTCCCGCCGGTGCCGGACATCAGGCCGTTGTCCCGGCAGTAGGCGGCAGCCTCGGCATACCAGTCTCCGGCGTCTACATCGGAAAAGCCGGTGTCCGACTCAGCGGCAAAGGCCGTCACAGACAGCCCCAGGCACAGGATCAGGGCCGTCAAAAACGCGGCCATTCGTCTCAGTTTTTTCATGGGTGCACCATTCCCTTTCGTTTGATCAAAATCAGGGCGAAAATAAAATGCGGGTGTTTAACTCTCACTGAACTTCATACATCTGCCCAGAACCTCGCCGGTTCTGAGATATTCATAGGTGGGCATCTCAAACAGCACCGGCTTGAGAGCCCGGTAGTTGATTCTACCGTCCTCTGTCAGCACGCTCTCATCGGCATAGGTTGCGGCAATTTTACAGATGAAGCTCTCAAACCCAGGGGTCTCATAGGTATCCTCCACCGTACAGGCCATGGCTACCGGGGCCTCGCCGATGATGGGTGCGCCGCCCGCCCCGATGGAGCAGGCAAATACCAGGCTCTTGTCCTCTTTATTTCCGCTGACACAGCCCACATGGTCGGCCTTTTTCAGCATGGCCTCATCCACGATATTGATGGACAACGCCTTGTTCTCCCGAATGCCCCTGTTGCTGTAATGGGGAGCCGCCATACTGACCATCACCCGGTCATGCCCGATGATCCCCAGGTGGCCCACCAGGGTCCAGTTGGGTTTGCCGTCCACCATAGCTCCCACAACCACAAGGGGCGTGGGGTACAGGGCAAGCACCGGTCCGATATTCTTCTTCATAACAGATACCGCCTCTCTCCGGTCACACGCCGGGTTTTACATACATAATGTCATCCGGGAACTGCTCCATGGACTTCTGCCAGTCCTCCATGGGGATGTCCTGGATGGATACCGACACAAACTTGGGGTCGATCCCCAGCTCGCCCACCAGAAATTCCTGCGTCTTCTTGGCCAGGGCCAATTTGGTCTCCTCGTCCCGTCCCGGGATCATTGTGATTGCTACATGCGGCATACTCACCGCCTCCTTTCTATTGTTCAAATTTGATTCCGTGCAGCCGGTAGATCTCATGGACACTGGGTACGTCCAGAATGAGGCTGTGCCCCAGGTCCAGAGCCTGGATCTGCACCATGTCCGCCGGGGAGAGCTGGAACCCGTCCACTGCAAAATTTTCCTGGATGCGCTGGGCGTGGATTGACTTTGGAATGGCTATGATCCCCTCCTGCCGCAGCCATCTAAGGACAACCTGAGCGGGCGTCTTGCCGTACTGCGCCCCGATGGCCGATAAAACCGGATGCTGAAAGATATTGTTCCGTCCCTCTGCAAAGGGCGCCCAGGCCATGGGCTGGATGTGATACTGTCCCATAAGATTTCGAAGCGCCCCCTGCTGACAGAAGGGGTGCAGTTCGATCTGGTTCACCGCCGGCAGGATCTCGTGGCTGAGGATCAAATCGCAGAGCCGGTCGGGCAGGAAGTTACACACCCCGATGGCCCTGACTCTTCCAGCACGAAAAAGTTCCTCCATGGCCCGCCAGCTGCCGTGGTAGTCTCCGTAGGGCATGTGGATCAGGTAGAGATCCAGGTAATCCGTTCCCAGATTCTTCAGTGTTCGGTCAAACGAACGCAGAGTTTTGTCATACCCCGCGTCCTGAATCCAAACCTTGGAGGTGAGGAATAGATCCTCCCGGATGATTCCGCTCTCCTGAACGGCCGCTCCCACAGCCGCCTCATTTCCATAGCAGGCCGCCGTGTCGATCAGCCGGTACCCGATCTGCAGAGCGGTCAGAACGCACTCTCTGCAGACGGCCGGGTCGGTTACCTGGAATACACCCAGTCCCTGCTGAGGAATTGCGGCTCCATGGTTCAACTGAATGGTGTCCATGAAAATCACTCCTTCTGTCCCTGTCTCTTGTTTCTCCTGCATTCCGTCGCCATTCGGCCCCCTCTGGTTCCGGCGGGAGCGATTGTATGCCTACCGTCCCGCCGGGATGCGGCCCGGGCGTGCAGATAAAATGTGTGCTCCGGAATACCTATATTTTAATAACTGGCTATTTAAAATGTCCAATACCTATGTTGGATGGAAAAACATGCACTTTTTGTATTTTTAAGCTTTGCCGCCGGAGGGTGGGAACACTCCAGATACCCCCGCTCTCCCATGCCAGTCCACCTTCTGTATCGACAGAACTTGAGGTGTACACGCCGCCTTTGGGATAAAATGGCGCCCCCAAACGCGGTCCTTCTCAGCTTCCGCGTTCGGGGGCATTCTATCGGCAGTTCAGTTTTTAGAATTTTATTTCTAAGTATCCCGGCTGTCTTTTCCGCAGGCCTAAGCATCTCCGGCTTTTTATCGGCACCGGCTGAGCAAGTGCCTGGGGTTCCCGCGCTTATCGTCATGTTCCCTGCATAATTCTGGGGGCAAAAGAAAATCCTAGCAGGCAGGAAGGTGATACGATGCGGATTCCAAAGCACATCGGAATTATCCCGGACGGAAACCGGCGCTGGGCCAGGCGGGCCGGGCTGCCCAAGCAGGACGGCTACGCACACGGCCTGGAGCCGGGGCTGGAGCTGCTGCGGCTGGCCAGAGACGCTGGAGTCCAGGAGCTCACGTTTTATGGATTCACCACCGACAACTGCGGGCGGCCCCCGGAGCAGGTCCAGGCCTTTTCCCGGGCGTGCGTCCAGGCGGTGGAGCAGATCGCGTCGGAGCCGGTCTCCCTTCTGGTGACCGGCAACCGGGACGTGCCCGCGTTTCCCCAGGCGCTGCTCCCCTACACAACCCGGCGGGATTTGAACGGCGGGGGCATTCGGGTCAATTTTCTGGTCAACTACGGCTGGGAGTGGGACCTGGCCCGCCTGAACAACCCTGGCGTCCGCCGCGGAACCATCTGCACCCAGCTCAATTCCCGGGATATTTCCCGGGTGGATCTGGTGATCCGCTGGGGTGGGATGCGGCGCCTGTCCGGCTTTCTGCCGGTACAGTCGGTCTACGCAGATTTCTTTGTGGTGGACCGGCTCTGGCCCGATTTTCAGCCGGAGGATTTCTTCCAGGCCCTTCAGTGGTACCAGAAGCAGGATGTGACCCTGGGCGGATAGCCGCCAGCTCCCCGGCGCTTCTTATTGCAGGACCCGCCGCATGTTTTCCTGGATCTTTCCGGACAGGTCGGAGTACCGCTCCAGCTCCTCCCGGCTGAAGCCGGCGAAGCGGGCCTGGTCGTAGTCCTCCAGCCCCTGGGCAATGTCATCCAGAATGGGCTGGGCAGCGGGGAGCAGGGAGACCCTCAGCCGCTTCCCCTTTCCGGAGTCGTCCTCCCCCTCTACGCTCCCCTCCGCCTGGATCAGGCCCCGGAGAGCCAGTTTCTGGAGCGGCAGAATCAGGCCCACCCGGTTTACACCGGCAAAGTCGGCCAGTTCCTTCCGGCTGTTCATCTCCCCCGCGCACCAGAGGCACAGCAGCACCCGCACTTCCACTCCGGTGAGATCGTGCTTTTGGGCCGCCGGCTCCAGATAGTGCTCCAGCAGCTTCCGGCTCCGGTAGGCATCGGCTGCCGCCCCCTGGGCGGACACCGCCCGGGCACAGACAGTGGGCCGCTCGTCCCCCAGCTTCTTCAGGCTGGGCAGCAGGCTCTCGTCCCCCGCCGCGTCCACCAGAAAGCGGTACACCTTCAGCCGGTTTTTCTCATAATCCCTCTCGTCCAGCACATGCTTGTAGAAGTCGTTGTAGTATTCAAACACCCTCAGCTTCATGCGGATGACGTTGGGCAGGTTCATGCTCTGGGATACCAGGGACCCCTTGGTTTTCACATAGTAATAGATGGGGGCGCGGAGGGCGGCAAAGGTCTCGGCGTGGAGAATATACTCCAGATTGAACAGAAAATCCTCACACCAGCGCAGGTCCTCGTTCATGCGGAGACGATACTCCTCCACGATTTTCCTGCGGAAGAGCTTATTCCACAGTACCCCATAGTAGTAGTCGGCGGGGTTTTCCATCATATAGGCGGCAAAGGTCTCCCGGGACATGACCCCCTCCTCGTCGATCTCCCCCTTGTGGGAGACCCGTTCCCCGGACACCCGGTAAAAATCCGCAATCACCAGGTCACACTGGGTCTCCTGGGCGGTGCGGACCAGCAGCCGGGTGGCATCCGGGCTGAGCCAGTCGTCACTGTCCAAAAACTGAAGGTATTCCCCCCGCGCCTGATCCAGCGCATCGTTGCGGGCGGCGGAGACTCCGGCGTTGGCCTTGTGGATCACGCGGACCCGCGGGTCCTTCCCGGCGTACTCGTCACAGATGGTCCCGGAGTCGTCCTGGCTGCCGTCGTCCACTAAAAACAGCTCAAAATCGGCATACTCCTGCTTCAGAACGCTGTCCACACAGCGGCGGAGGGTTTTAGACGCATTATAGACAGGGACGATGATGCTCACCATAGGGGTTTTCGACAAGGGAAAGCGCCTCCTTACAGAACAAATCATGGAAATATCATGCGGATCAAAACCGCCCGCCCCGGCAGGGCGGACGGTAAAATTGTAGCATGATTTTTCCCCCATGGCAAGGCGGCGCGGTCTTAGGGCCGTTTTCCCCAGGGCAGGCCGTAGTGAATGCGCAAAGTCTTAACGCTTTTCACCATGCACACCACCGCGGCCAGCAGCCCCAGCAAGATTTCCCACCCTCCGGGGACCCACGCAAGGAGGTAGGGCAGTGCAAAAGCGCAGGCCATCGCCAGCAGGTCGGATTCCAGCAGAGCCCGTCTCTCTCCCACCTCCTGGATGTAACACCAATTCAATCTCCAGGTCCAGACCGCCAGAGCCAGCGCCGGTACCAGCAGCCACGGTATCGGCACCGGAGACCCGCCGGTCTCCAGCTGCTCCAGGCGGTACTGGTGGAACAGGGCAAACAGCGTCAGCCAGAGCACCCGGCACAGGACTCCCTTCCCCACCGCCGCCTGCCGCTCCTGCAGGCTCCGCTCCGCCCGGCGCACCGCCGGGGTATCCGCCTCCTGTTCACACTCGTCCCGGAGCAGATAGTCGGTGGACACCCCGAACAGGCGGCTGGCCGCCAGCACGTTCCCGGCGTCCGGCGCCACCTCTTCCAGCTCCCAGCGGGAGATGGCCTGCCGGGACACCCCCAGCTCCTGGGCCAGGGCCTCCTGGCTCATCCCCCGCTCCTTTCGCAGCCGGTACAGCTTTTCTCCAAATGTCATGGCTCATCGCCTCCTTGTGCCCTTATTCTAGCGGAAAACCGGAATCTTGGCTACCACATGGAGGCGGAACCGCCGCAACCAGAAGTGGAATGTGCTTTTTCCCGCAAAAAAGGAGCGCCCGAAGGCGCTCCTTGAACGAAATGGCGGATGAACTTATGCCTTGCCGTCGCAGCCCAGCACGTCCACGATCTTGTGGGCGACCAGCTCCTTGATGGCGGCCCGGGCGGGCTTGAGGTACTCGCGGGGGTCGAACTTGTCGGGGTGGTCGTTGAAGAACTGACGGATGGTGCCGGTCATGGCCAGACGCAGGTCGGAGTCGATGTTGATCTTACACACCGCGCTCCGGGCGGCCTGACGCAGCTGCTCCTCGGGGATGCCCACGGCGTCGGGCATCTTGCCGCCGTTCTCGTTGATCATCTTCACGAAGTTCTGAGGCACGGAGGAGGAGCCGTGGAGCACGATGGGGAAGCCGGGCAGGCGCTTGGTGACCTCCTCCAGGATGTCGAAGCGCAGCGGAGGGGGAACCAGCTCGCCCTTCTCATTGCGGG
>ENA-ORUM01001569-ORUM01001569.1-human-gut-metagenome-genome-assembly--contig:-NODE-1569-length-17544-cov-3.265367_pt1 | contig 17544 bp, 9 predicted proteins | sample MGYA00242083_ERZ509217 | MGnify/ENA primary metagenome ERZ509217 (study PRJEB26280, sample SAMEA2338831) | human gut metagenome | biome: human gut; feature: human-associated habitat; material: faeces... | reverse complement strand
TGGGTTCGTGACACCGTAGAAATGCTGGTGCGGGTTCCGAAAGATTATTCGTTCCCTTCAGGACATACCATGGCTTCTTTTGCGGCGGCAGGAGCCTTATATTTTACAAAGCGTACCTGGGGATGCTGGGCAATGGTTCTGGCTTTTTTTATGGGGATTTCCCGTTTGTATTTTTATGTACATTTTCCTACAGATGTGCTGGCAGGACTGTTTTTGGGACTGCTGTGCGGATACCTGGGAGCGCTTTTTATGAAAAAAGCAGGCAATACAAAATTTGGAAAGTTATATAAGGAAGGATAGAAACATGGCGAAGAAAAATGTCTATGATGCCAGCAGCATTACTGTGCTGGAAGGTCTGGAGGCTGTGAGAAAACGTCCGGGAATGTATATAGGAAGCGTTTCCACCAAAGGATTGAACCATCTGATCTACGAGATTGTGGACAATGCGGTGGACGAGCATCTTGCAGGCTACTGCAGCGAGATCCGGGTGACGCTTGAAAAGGATGGGTCGGCGACCATCTCGGATAATGGGCGAGGCGTTCCGGTAGATCTTCACGCCACCGGAGTTTCCGCTGAGCGCGTGGTATATACAACGCTTCATGCCGGAGGAAAATTCGATGATTCTGCTTATAAGACCAGCGGAGGGCTTCACGGTGTCGGATCTTCCGTAGTCAATGCGCTATCAACGTATATGGATGTGGAAGTCAGCCGTGACGGCTATATCCATCATGACAGGTATGAGAGAGGAAAGCCGGTGATCGATCTGGAGGACGGACTGCTCCCCACCATAGGCAAGACCCGCAAGACAGGGACAAAGGTAAACTTTCTTCCAGATGACGCCATATTTGAGAAGACCAGGTTCCGGGCCGAAGAAGTCAAAAGCCGCATGCATGAGACCGCATATCTGAATCCTGCACTTACGATCATATTCGAAGATAAGCGGGGCAGCGAGACGGAGCATATCGTATACCATGAGCCGGAGGGAATCTTAGGATTCATAGAAGACCTCAATTCCAAGAAGGAAGCTGTCCACGAGCCCGTATATTTCAAAGGCGAGTCCGATGGCATCGAGGTGGAAGTGGCATTCCAGTATGTCAATGAATTTGAAGAAAATATTTTAGGCTTCTGCAACAACATTTATACACAGGAGGGTGGAACGCACATCACCGGTTTTAAGACGAAATTTACCATGGTCATGAACCAGTATGCGAGGGAGCTTGGTATTTTAAAGGAAAAAGACCAGAATTTCACCGGTGTTGATGTCCGCAACGGTATGACGGCGATTGTAGCAGTGAAGCACCCGGCGCCGCGTTTTGAAGGACAGACAAAGACCAAACTGGACAACCCGGACGCGGGAACGGTAGTAAGTTCCGTGACAAATGATGAAATCCAGCTTTATTTTGACAAACATCTGGACGACTTGAAGGCTGTGCTTGCCTGCGCAGAAAAGTCTGCAAAAATCAGACGTGCCGAAGAAAAGGCAAAGACCAATATGCTCTCAAAGCCGAAATTTTCGATTGACAGCAACGGAAAGCTGGCAAACTGCGAAAGCCGTAATGCGGAGGAATGTGAAGTCTTTATTGTCGAGGGAGATTCTGCCGGCGGTTCGGCAAAGACAGCGAGAAACAGACGGACACAGGCAATTCTGCCAATTCGTGGTAAGATTTTAAATGTAGAAAAAGCAAGTATTGATAAGGTTCTTGCAAATGCGGAAATCAAGACGATGATTAATTCTTTCGGCTGTGGTTTTCTTGAAGGCTACGGCAACGACTTTGATATCAGCAAACTGCGTTATCATAAAATTATTTTAATGACCGATGCCGATGTGGACGGTGCACATATTGATACACTGCTGTTGACATTTTTCTACCGCTTTATGCCGGAGCTGATTCAGCAGGGACACGTATACCTTGCAACGCCGCCGCTTTACCGTGCCGAGTTAAAGAAAAAGGAAAAAGGCGCAAAGGCGGGAACAGTCGAATACCTGTATGATGACAAGGCACTTGAAAAGTACAGAAAGAAGCATCCAAGCGGCTCATTTTCATTACAGCGTTACAAAGGTCTGGGAGAAATGGATCCGGAACAGCTTTGGGAAACTACGCTGAATCCTGAAACGCGTATTTTAAAACAGGTTGAAATCGAAGATGCCAGACTGGCAACAGAGGTAACTTCGATGTTAATGGGCAGTGAAGTACCGCCGCGTAAGCAGTTTATCTATGCACATGCAGACGAGGCGGAAATTGATGCGTAGAGCATTTTGGGTATAGTAAATAAAACGATATGATTTAATAAATATAATCAGCAGAATTTAATAAATTCAGTTCATTGTTTTTTGAAATGAAAAGATAATAAAAACTGATTTTCAAATGCAGAGATAATAAGAACTGAAAAATCAAGAGGAGAATAAAATGGCAGAGCAGATAGTAAAGACCGAGTATTCCGAGGTCATGCAGAAGTCCTATATCGACTATTCCATGAGTGTCATCACAGCCAGAGCGCTTCCTGATGCCAGAGACGGATTAAAGCCGGTACAGCGGCGTGTTTTGTATGCAATGGATCAGTTGGGCTTAAATTATGATAAACCACACAGAAAGTCGGCACGTATTGTCGGTGACACAATGGGTAAGTATCACCCGCACGGCGACAGTTCCATTTATGAAACGCTGGTCGTATTGTCGCAGGACTTTAAAAAGGGCATGGCACTGGTGGACGGACACGGCAACTTCGGTTCAATCGAAGGGGACGGTGCCGCCGCCATGCGATATACGGAAGCCAAGTTAAAGAAATTTACGCAGGACGTCTACCTTGCGGATTTGGATAAAAATGTCGTCGATTTTGTACCGAACTTTGATGAAACGGAAAAGGAACCGGCAGTGCTTCCGGTCAGAGTGCCGAATCTTTTAGTAAACGGTGCGGACGGTATTGCAGTCGGTATGACAACCAATATCCCGACACACAACCTCGGCGAAGTGGTTGACGCGGTCTGTGCGTATATGGACAATGAGGAGATTACGACCAAAGAACTTATGCAGTATTGTATCGGTCCGGATTTTCCGACCGGCGGTATCGTCATCAATAAAAGTGAGCTGGAACAGATTTACGAAACCGGAAACGGTAAAATCAAGCTGCGCGGCAAGGTCGAATTTGAACCGGCGGCAAAACGCTCGGAGCGTGACAAACTGGTTATTACAGAGATTCCATACACCATGATCGGTGCGAATATCGGAAAATTTATTTCCGATGTGGTAGACTTGATTGAAACAAAGAAAATTACAGATGTCGTAGATATTTCCAATGCTTCTTCTAAAGAAGGTATTCGCATTGTGCTTGAATTAAAGAAAAATGCGGATGTGGAATATTTAAAAAATGTATTATATAAAAAGACAAAGCTTGAAGATACGTTTGGTGTCAATATGCTTGCGATTGTTGACGGAAGACCGGAAACACTGGGCTTGAAGCAGATTATCAAACACCATATTGATTTCCAGTATGAGATTGCAACCCGTAAATATACGACCCTTTTAAATAAGGAACTTGACAATAAGGAAATCAAAGAGGGGTTAATCAAAGCCTGCGATATTATTGATTTAATTATTGAAATCCTGCGCGGCAGTAAGAATTTAAAAATGGCAAAGGACTGTCTTGTAAACGGCAATACCGAGGGCATTCAGTTTAAATCCGAAGCTTCAAAAAAGCAGGCGGCAGGGTTGAATTTCACGGAACGTCAGGCACAGGCAATTTTGGAAATGCGCCTGTACAAGCTGATTGGACTTGAAATTCTTGCATTGCAGAAGGAATATGAAGAATGTCTGGAAAAAATTGCAAAATACGAGCGCATTTTAGGCAGTAAAAAAGAAATGGCAAAGGTCATCAAGGCAGATTTACTCAAAATCAAGAAAGAATATGCACTGCCGAGAAAAACGCAGATTGAAGATGCCAAGGCGGTTGTATTAGAGGAGAAAAAGGTGCAGGAGCAGGAAGTGATGTTTATTATGGACCGCTTCGGCTATGCAAAGACCATTGATATGTCGGCGTATGAAAGAAATAAGGAGGCGGTACATAATGAGAACCGCTATGTATTCTCTTGCATGAATACCGATAAAATCTGCATTTTCACGGACAACGGCAGTCTGCATCAGATTAAGGTGCTGGATATTCCATTTACGAGATTCCGTGACAAGGGAACGCCGATTGACAATCTGGGCAACTATGACAGCAGTGGTGAAAATATCCTTTATCTGACACCGTTTGAACAGTTAAAGGGTAAAAAAATGCTGTTTATGACAAAACTGGGTATGGCAAAGCTGGTGGACACCTCAGAATTTGAAGTCAGTAAACGTACCGTAGCCGCGACCAAATTACAGGAAGACGATTTACTGGTCGGCATCTATGTGACCGATGCGGTAAAAGAAGTTTTCTCAAGATTTTCACTGGACGGGGAAGTCAAAGAAGAAGAAATGATTGTGAGCAGTCAGCATGTTATCGTGCAGACAGCGGACGGATACTTTTTACGCTTTCCGCTTTCAGATGTGCCTGAAAAGAAGAAGGGTGCGGTCGGTGTGCGCGCAATCAAACTGACCGGAAAAGATACGGTCGAAGATGTGTATCTGCTTACACAGGGAGATGAACTCACGATAGAATACCGTGGTAAAAACGTAGACTTTGCCCGATTAAAAATGGCGCATAGGGATACGAAAGGAACGAAAATACGAGTCTGAAAAAATAATCTGCTGTACCTCAACGTGTTACTTGACTTCGGTACAGCAGATTATTTTTTCTGTGTAGTGGGTGGCTGAGGTTGTACGGAGGAGAGGTCGGGAGTAATGGGGTGTCGGGAATGGAAAGTATGAAATATGATATATAGTATTAGAGCCCGCTTAATCAGGCAGAATGCCTGATTTTTGCGGGCTCTTTTTGACGGATATTATCACCATAAAACTGAGATATTTATCTGATTTAGTCATTTAACAAATATTCTTCATATTTTTCAATAACCTGCTTCATGACATCAGGTCCCGGAGCGCCGAGGGTCAGACGTTTTTCAACGCAGGTCTTTAAGCTGATGGCATCGTAAATATCCTGTTCAAATACAGGACTGATTGCTTTGTATTCGTCTAATGTAAGGTCATCTAATGCGATTCCCTTTTCGATACAGGTTAATACAAGCTGACCGACAATGCCGTGGGCATCGCGGAACGGAACACCTTTTTTTACAAGGTAGTCAGCAGCATCTGTTGCATTGGTAAAACCGTGCTTTGCGCTGTCTTCCATGCGCTTCGGATTAAAACGCATTGTGGCGATCATGCCTTTAAACAGGCTGACACAGCCCTTTACCGTATCAATCGCATCAAAGGAGAGTTCCTTATCTTCCTGCATATCCTTATTGTAAGCAAGCGGAATACCTTTCATGGTTGTCAGCAGGCTCATTAATGCGCCGTAGACACGTCCAGTCTTTCCACGGACGAGTTCTGCAATATCCGGGTTTTTCTTCTGCGGCATGATAGAACTTCCGGTGCTGTATGCGTCATCTAACTCAATGAATTTATATTCATTGGAATTCCAGATACAGATTTCTTCTGAAAAACGGCTTAAATGCATCATAATCGTAGAAAGTGCATTTAAAAATTCAATCAGATAGTCACGGTCAGAAACAGAATCCATACTGTTTAAAGTTGGACCGTAAAAATCAAGCAGGCTGGCAGTCAGTTCACGGTCAAGCGGATAAGTCGTTCCGGCAAGTGCGCCTGCGCCGAGCGGGCAGTAGTTCATTCTTTCGTAAATGTCATGCAGGCGGCTTCTGTCACGCTTAAACATTTCAAAATAAGCGCCGAAGTGATGTGCAACCGTAACCGGCTGTGCCTTTTGTAAATGTGTAAAGCCCGGCATATAGGTTTCGGTATTTTCTTTCATGATTTTTAAAATCACTTCCATGAGTTCTTTGACTTCCTGATTGACGTTTAAGACCTCATCACGTGTATAAAGGCGCATATCCAGTGCAACCTGGTCGTTACGGCTTCTTCCGGTGTGCAGCTTTTTGCCGGTGTCACCGATGCGCTCAATCAGAGTTGCTTCCATAAAAGTATGAATATCTTCATATTCGTCTGTAATTTCAAGCTTACCGCTTTCAATATCGGAAAGGATTCCGTTTAATCCGTCAACAATTTTTTTGCTTTCGTCTTCTGAAATGATACCCTGCTTTCCGAGCATTGTTGCATGGGCAATACTGCCGCGGATATCCTGTCTGTAAAATTTCTGGTCAAAAGAAATAGAAGCGTTAAAGTTATTTACAAGCTGGTCTGTTTCCTTTGTGAATCGTCCTCCCCAGAGTTTCATAGTGTCCTCCATTCTGCCGTTTTGGCGCTGTAATTTTGTGTAAGTTTTTAAGTAATGCTTATTTGGTATCGTCCGTAATATCCATATTTTCAAAATCATCTAAAGTGTCAATATCTACCGGAGGGGCAGTATCTTGTTTTATTTGATTAATGTCGGACTGTGTCATGATAACTTTTGTCTTGCGGTGCATGAATAATGTGTCTGTTTCAGAAAGATATTCCTGAAGCAGCGGTGGAAGTTTTGTGGTGTCAATCTTTCCATTAACCCGGTATTTTCCGAATAAATGTACCGCAACTAATATAATAATGCATAAAAGTGTAATTATGCAACCCTTAATCAGATTTACCGGCATATATTTTAGTACAATTGTGTGTTCTCCGGCTGAAACAGAAACTGCAAGCAGGGCATCTTTTACTGCATAAGTATTCACTTTTTTACCGTCTATATAAACACTCCAGCCGCCGTCATACGGAATTGAAAACAGCATTGTGCTGTCGCTTTGTGCCGTTACGGTGCCTTTTATTTTCGTATCAGAGTGTGAAGTGATGTTTAATCCGCCGTTATTTAAAATGTTATAGGCGTTGATAAAACGTTCTTCTTCTAACGTATAAACGGAAAGACCCATTGGGGTATCGCCGTATACTTCAATGGAATCGGCAGTTGTAACATAGCCGATGTCAATTAAATGATTGCCGTTTTTTAATCCGGAGTAGTTATTGACCGATCCGTTGACTTTAACACCGACAGAATCGACATTTGTACCGGATACGGCAAGATACATATGACCGTTTTTAATCGGTTCAATATTAACATCTGTTTCCGATGTATATTCGTAAGTCAGCGTAAAGACATTGGCAATGCCTGTGGCAGCCTTAATCAGGCTGTTTTGGCTTTCAATGCCGTTATACATCGAACTGCTTGTCCATTCATCTTCAAAATTCGTCGGTACGAGATAACCCAGTGGCAGTGTATAATTATTTTTATAAATAAATTCACCGTCACTTCCGGTCACATACTGTAATAGCCGGCTTTCTGCCAGGTGCTGGTTACTGATAACATATTTTACGGAAAACAAAGAATTCGTTACCATGGTAGCACCTTCATATCCATACGCATTGGTTGAATGTTCAAATCCGAGATAACCGAATAAATCGGAAATGCCTGCGTTGGAGGTTGATGAAAATGTTGCAAGAGAGTGATAATTGTGCCATGCCCCGTCATTTTTGGAGCGCGCGCCCGTTATCTTATCCATGCGGTAAAAGGTGGAATCCGATGCGGCAATCGTATCGGTAACCGTTTTCACGGCATCGTAATCGAGCAGATAAGCGGTACGGTTCGTTGTGCCAAGACCTGTCGATTCCATATTCATCGTACATTCAATGATGCTGACGGCAAATGCTGCAAATAAAATAACCGGAATTTTAAAGCTTGTCCGGCGGTGAAGCTGAATCAGCAAGGCGTAAGCTAAGATAAATGCACCGCTGATATAAACGCTCTTTGCATCGTAAGTGCTGTCTGTCGTAAACATCTGCTCAATTACAAATAAAAGTCCGACAGCAATCCACACAGCCGCTGCCAGCTGTTTGTCTGTTGTTTCTTTTAAATAGTAAAAGGCTTCAAATGCCATCGTCAGCACAAAGAAAACGTAGATAAAGGACTGACGGCATGGCAGGCTGTTCGGATAATGGAATCCGTGCCAGATGAAATTAAAAATGTTAATGTTAAATGCCAGCAAAAAGACCAGTAAAATACAGAATTTTCCGATACGTTCTCTTGGCTGAATCTTTTTATTCATGGCATATAGCGGAATCAGTAAAAAGATAAAGACACCGCAGTAAATGTTCGGATAGTGGTCCAGTCCCAGATGTACCGGAATGTTTATCAATTGTCTGGTAAGCATTTCAAGCATGGAAAAATACACGCTTAACGTTTTCGGGAAAGACACGTCACTGGAAGCGGATAACGAGAATGTATACAGCTCCGGCAGTAACAGACAGGCAGACAGGCCGCCCGCAAGCAGGGAGTATACGCACCAGTGAATAAATTTCTTTAAATAAATGCGCAGATGGCGTGTGCCGTTGTAAGAAACCATTAAAACAATGAAATACAATACAACTGCCATACATACCATGATTGCAATATAGTAATTGGTGAAAATGCAAAGTCCGAGACTGATACAGTACAGCAGGCATTTATTTTCATTGACCAGACGTTCCAGTCCCAGCATAATCAGCGGTACTAAAATAACGCAGTCCAGCCACATAATATTCCAGCTGTATGCGGCAACGAAGCCGGAGAGTGCATAAAATGTTCCGAATAATGCAATCGAACAGCTTTTTGTGTGAAAATGCTTTGCAATATAATATGCAAAGGAGACAGAAGCTGCTGCCAGCTTTACAATAATCATTGCATTCATGATTTCAATCATGGAACGCTGCGGAAACAGTGCAATCAGCCAGTTGGCAGGACTTGCAAGATAGTAGGCAAACAGGGAAGTGAAATTCGTTCCCATGCCGATATCCCATGAGTAGGTCAGGCTTTCGCCGCTTCGGATTTTATGCCAGAATTCCGAAAAAAACGGTGCATACTGATGATACATATCAGAACGCAGATAGCAGTTTGAACCAAATGGGAAAATGTCGCGCACATAATACAGTGCAGCCAAAATAATAACCGGAATCAGAAATGCCATTACAAAGGTAATATTACCGCTTGGAATGGAACCGTTCTCATCATCCAGCAGTGAAAAATGGAATCTTTTCTTAGTGTCAGCCTTTGCTGACTTGATTTTCTTTGACAAGATGCGCCTCCTCGAATCATAATAATAATTTATTTTACTATAATGGGAAATTTCTGTAAACATTTTGTTAAATAAAATGTTTCTGGTACTTTCGTTTGTTTTGTGATTTTCTGCTTGTAATCTACGATTGATTTCGGTAAAATAAAAAATGAGCACAAAGGGGGCTTTATACTTGTAAAAAAATAAAGTATAAGGAGATGTGGTCAATGAAAAAAGAACAGGTTATTAAAGCTGCTGCCATTGCAGCCGTAATTTTAATTTCAGGGGTGTTTTATACAGTAAAACAGCAATCTGAAACCGGGGCAGCAAAGGCAGCGGTTGTGCATACGGAAGAATCTGTTACACAGGAAGAAACAGAAAACACACAAAATGTAACCGGGCAGGAAGAACAGAAAGCACTTTGTTACGTATATATCTGTGGGGCGGTTGTAAGTCCCGGTGTATATGAAGTTCCGGAGCATACAAGAATTTATGAAGTTGTTGAACTGGCGGACGGTTTTACGCCGGAAGCAGATGATACGGTATTAAATCTTGCAGAAAACGTGTTGGACGGGCAGAAACTCTATATTCCCAAGCAGGGAGAAATAACAGAAAAAGCAGATACGGCACAGGATGTGCAAGGTGTGGGGAAAGTAAATATTAATACAGCAGATAAAACGGCGTTGATGACACTTCCGGGAATCGGAGCGTCTAAAGCGGAGGATATTATACAATACAGAAAAGAAAACGGGTCTTTTCAAAAAATTGAAGATATTAAAAAAATTTCCGGTATTAAAGATGCTGCGTTTAACAAAATCAAAGAGTTGATTTGTGTTTGAGAAAACCTGCAGGCCGGAGGGATGAGGAGAAACATGGCAAACAAAGTTTTAGTAGTGGATGATGAAAAGCTGATTGTAAAGGGATTAAAATTTAGTCTGGAACAGGATGGCATGCAGGTAGAATGTGCATATGACGGAGAGGAAGCACTGGAATGTGCCAGAAAGAATTCATATGATATGATTCTTTTAGATATTATGCTGCCAAAAATGGATGGCATGGAAGTGTGCCAGCAGATACGTGAATTTTCAGATGTTCCGATTATTATGCTGACTGCAAAGGGTGAGGATATGGACAAGATTCTCGGTCTGGAATACGGTGCAGATGACTATATTACAAAGCCTTTTAACATTTTAGAGGTAAAGGCACGGATTAAGGCAATTTTACGCCGGAATTCAAAGACATCAGCCAAAACGGAAGCAAGTAGCCGGATTGAAACGGGAGATATGCGTATGGACTGTGACAGCCGCAGTTTATTTATCCATGATAAGGAAGTGTATCTTACGGCAAAAGAATTTGATTTACTGGAATTACTGGTGTTAAATCCCAATAAAGTTTACAGCCGGGAAACACTTCTTAATACGATCTGGGGTTATGACTATCCGGGGGATGCACGGACAGTAGATGTACATGTACGCCGTCTGCGTGAAAAGATTGAAGAAAATCCGAGTGAGCCAAAGTATGTTCATACTAAGTGGGGAGTAGGATATTATTTCAATGTTTAAGAATTTAAAACCGGATCGGTTAAAAATCGTAAAATTTCATAAAAAAAGTCTGCCGGAATTTGTAAGATTGGTTTTTAGAAAACTCAAAAGTGCAAGGGTGCGGCTGTTTATGATACTGGCAGTCTTTTCAATTGTGCCACTGTATTTCGTGGATGTCATGATTCCATATTATTACAGAAGCTCCATGATTAAGGACAGAAAGGCAGACCTGCAGACGAAAGCAGCTGTCGTTGCCGGAGAGTATGCGGATTTTGAGTCGCTTGCCGAGGCAGAAAAAGCCGGTATGTATAATCAGATGGTGCGCTACTCCGCATTTGAAACCATGCGTATCCGTGTTATTAATACGAATTTTGTCATACAGTCGGATTCTTATTCTTTTGAAACAGGAAAGACGATTATTAATTCACGTGTCATCAGCGCATGTAATTCCAAAAAGAGTTTTTCAGGATATGATAAAACAACCGGAACAATAGAAGCTGTTGTGCCGCTGTACAATAAAAATAATGAACTCATGGGGGTACTTTCTGTGGGTGTTGATGTTTCCGAGATTGATAAGTTCCAAAGCGAGGTTAGTTACCGTACCGGAATTATCCGAACGGCATTGGTAACGATACTGTTGGCAGGAGCATATATTATATCCAAGCTGTATGGAAAGACATTAAGAAAGCAGTTTCATACGGTCGAGGAAATTGCAAACGGACATACAGAAAAAAGGCTCAGCATAAAAGGCGACACACAATTACAGGATTTTGCCCGCAATTTTAATCTGATTATGGATAAGGCAAGTGTATTAGATGAGAGCCGTCAGGAATTTGTATCTAATGTGTCACATGAATTAAAGACGCCGATTACATCGATTAAGGTGCTGGCAGATTCCCTGAATTTGCAGGAAGATGTGCCGATTGAACTGTATAAGGAGTTTATGCAGGATATTGTCAATGAAATTGACCGCGAAAGTAAAATTATTGACGATCTGCTTTCGCTTGTGCGGATGGACAAGCCGTCCGGTGCGATGAATATTTCGTCTGTGAATCTGAATGAATTAATGGAGATTGTACTTAAGCGTTTAAAGCCGATTGCACAGAAAAAGAATATCGAACTGCTGTTTGAAAGCTTTCGCCCGGTCGTTGCAGAAATTGACGAAGTCAAGTTTACACAGGTTGTATCCAATCTTGTTGAAAATGCGATAAAGTACAACAATTTAGACGGCTGGGTGCATGTAGCCCTAAATGCCGATTATCAGTATTTTTATGTGCGTGTAGAGGATTCGGGAATTGGTATCCCGAAGGAAAATCAGGATATGGTATTTGAACGCTTTTACCGTGTGGATAAGGCACGTTCCAGAGAAACCGGAGGAACAGGTCTGGGACTTGCAATTGTAAAGAAAATTATCCTTATGCACCACGGAACGATAAAAATGCACAGCGAAGAAGATGTAGGAACGACATTTACGGTCAGAATTCCGTTAAATTATGTTCAGTCCGATACAGAACAGGAGGGACGGCTTTCGTGAAAAAAATAGTTGGATATATACTGGTTTTATTGCTGGCTGTCAGCAGTTGTTTTGCGTATACCGGATGTCAGAAAAATACATCGGAAAGCCAGGTGTATAAAGTTTACTATATGAATAGTTCGGCCAATAAACTGGTAGAAAAAACATATAAAACGGAAACATCAGATACGCTGGTGCTGATGCGGGAATTGATGCAGCAGATGAATACACGTCAGAAAAAGGAAGACTGTGAAGTCATTAAGCCGGAGCAGGTCCGTTTAGACCATGTGACATTTGATTCGTCCAAAAGCACGGCGAATATTTATTTCAGCAGGGAATATAACGAATGTGACAATTCTGTTAAACTGCTTTTAAATGCGGGAATTGTAAAAATGCTCACACAGATTAACGGTGTTTCTTATGTGCAGTTTTATGCGGACGGCAGTGTAGCGGAGTACCCTGACGGAACGCAGATCGGACTGCTGTCCATGGAAGATTTAGTCGATGACTCGAATGAAGCAATGGGAAATATTGAATGGAAGAATCTCAATTTGTATTATGCGGACAAGCTTGGAGATAAACTGGTAAAAACATCGGTTGCAGTCGCTTACAGCAAGAACGTATCCTTGGAAAAAATGGTTGTAGAACGGCTGATTAAAGGTCCTTCTGATACGTCGGTATATGCAACGCTGCCAACGGATTTAAAACTGCTCAATATTTCCGTAAGTAACCGCGTGTGTTATGTCAATTTAAGCACGACATTTTTAACGGAAATGGTTAACGTGTCCAATGAAATACCGGTGTATTCTATTGTGAATTCATTGTGTGAACTGGATAGTGTGGATGCTGTTAAAATTATGATTAACGGGGACTCCAGTAAGACATTCCGTGAAAGCATCAGTTTAGATAGTACATTTACATTTAATGAAGCAATTGTAAGTTCATAAATGCATTATGCATAAAACAGGAGGGGATTTTATTAAAAGACCGATGGTATTTGCGGCACTTGTCACGGTATATATTGCGCTGTGTATGACTGCTGCAGGCAAAATATATCTGCTTTGGGGGCTGCTTGTTATGACGGCAGCAGTTTTGGTAATTGTTAAGAGAACAGGCAGGAAATGGACTGTCTGCCTGTCCTTTCTTTTTTCTTTAATTTCTTATGGAATAATCTCTGTCCGGTCAAAACCGGCATCCTTTGATTCCGTTATACAGCAAAAGGCACAAAAAAGTACGGTTATAGGAACGGTCTGTGCCGTGGAACAAAAAGATGGATATGACTGTATTATATTAAAAAATACAACGGTATCCATACAGAATAGCGACAAAACTGAAAATCCGGAAGAAAGAGCAGGAAAGCTTCTTGTATCCATTGTTAATACATATTCTGATAAAGGCGGGGTACAGGGGGATGGAAAAACGGTGTCAGAAGTTGAGATTGCACCCGGTGATATGCTTTTAGTGTCCGGAACATTAAAGTGTTTTGAAACTTCACGCAATGAGGGCGGTTTTGATAGCAGAATGTATTACAAATCTATCGGGATTCATTATAAAATGACAGCCGAAGATGTGACAGTGCTTACCAGGAAAAGACAGACGGCAGGCTATTTGTTATCAGAATTACGCTTGAAAATTAAAGAAGTCTATGAACAGATTGGCACAAAAGAAAAGGCAGGTTTGTACAGCTCGATTGTTCTCGGCGACAAGAGCAGTCTGGATGGTGATATTAAAAAGCTTTACCAGCGCAACGGCATTGCACATCTGCTGGCAATCAGCGGACTGCACATATCGCTTGTGGGAATGGCATTATACAGGCTGCTGCGCCGCGCAGGAACGTCATATGTATTTTCTTTTGCGGCAGGAACGCTTTTTATAACCGGATATGTTCTGATGACAGGAAATGCGCTGTCAGGACTGCGGGCATTGGTGATGTGTCTTTTGATGATGTATGCACAGGTGCTAGGAAGAACATATGATATGCTGTCTGCGTTAAGTACAGCAGCAGTGATGTTTATCTGGAATAATCCATACGTGTTGTATAACAGCGGCTTTTTGCTGTCTTTTTGTGCAATAATGGGAATTGCGGTCGTTCTGCCTGCGTTGAAACGTGTTTTTCTGCCGGATCGTCCGCAGAGTAACCATGCAGAAAAACGGTGTTTTATAGATACACTGAGGGATACTGTAAAAGCTTCTTTTTTAACCAGTTTTTCTGTTACGGCAGCAACGCTGCCGGTCATTTTGAATTGTTATTATGAATTTCCTTTATATAGTGTATTTTTAAATCTTCTGGTGATTCCGTTGATGCCGCTTGTCATGTTATGCAGTGTGAGTGCTGGCGTTACAGGACTTTTTTGTAAACCGGCAGGTGTGTTTTTACTGGGAACAGCCCATTTTATTTTAGAATTTTATGAAGTTTTATGCGGAACAGCTGGAAAACTGCCGTATGCAAGAATTGTTGCAGGAAAGCCAAAGCTATGGCAGTGTGTAGTATATCTGTTGGTTTTGGCACTGTTTGTCGTATTATCGCATTTTCCGTCGGATTTTTGGCAGAAACTTCTTTTTAATGCAACGCACAGAAAGAGGAAAGGAGCTGCACATTTTAATAGAATGACAAAAAGCACAGGAAATACAGAGCTTAAAAATACAAGAACTATTGAATCTGAAAAAACAACAAAAGGTGAATGTGTTGCAGAATTAAAAAAATCAGCAAAGAACACAAAAACAGTGGAATATTCAAAGATTGTAAAAAAGTGTGAGTTAATATTTTTAGCTGTTGCTATCATGATTATCATGCTGCCGAAAAAGCCGTCTTTTGAAATTGATATGCTGGACGTGGGGCAGGGGGACGGCATCTATATGATGACACCGGAAGGTGAAACGTATCTATTTGACGGCGGGAGCAGTGATGAGAAAAATCTGGCACAAAATACGCTGGTACCGTTTTTAAAATCCAAAGGTGTTGCGCGGATAGATTATGCACTGGTCAGTCACACCGATACAGACCATATCAGCGGCATTATGGAACTGATGCAGGGAGATGAAATTACTGTCGGGGCAGTGCTGCTGCCGGAGGCATTGAAAAATTGTGATGATGCAAATTACATTAAATTTATCAAGATTGCGCAAGACTGTAATATTCCGGTGTGGCATGTCAAAACCGGAGATTTTGTCGGAAACAGTCAGGTTACGGTGCAGTGTCTTCACCCGGAAATATCATACCACACGGATTCAGTGAATGATATTTCGGCGGTTTACCGGATTGACTATGGAGAATTTTCTATGCTGATGACGGGGGATGCAGGAATAAACGTTGAAAATGAATTGCTGGAAAATGGTGTATTATCGCCGGTTACGATTTTAAAGACCGGGCACCACGGTTCAAAAAGTGCCAGCAGTGAAGCATTTTTGGAGAAAATCCGTCCACAGGCGGCACTGATTTCATGCGGGGTCAATAACCGTTATCACCATCCGTCGGAGGAAGTAATACAGCGTTTAAAAAAAATGGATATACAGACAAAGGTAACGGCGCAGTGCGGTCAGATTACTGTTAAAAGTGACGGAAAAACTTATCGGCTTATGCAGTGGCAATAACGGCAGGAATATGTTATGATTGTTTCTAAAGCGGAAGCAGGCTGCATAGAAGAGAGGAAAGTGTGAAAAATCCTTAAATCTAAGATTTTTCACAAGACAGATTGATGAGGCAGGTGTCATCAATCTGCCTTATCGCAGGACTGAATAAATTCAGTCCGCGAATCCTCCGGCATTGGAAGGCCTGCGGAAAAGAGAGATTATTGTGAAAGTAATTAATGAACAGATTAAAACAGGGGAGTTTCAGAGCGTATATCTTTTATACGGTGAGGAGGAATATTTAAAAAAGCAATACCGTGATAAGTTAAAAAAGGCAATCAGCGGGGACGATACCATGAATTATTCTTATTTTGAGGGAAATAAAATCGTGGTAAAAGAAGTGATAGATATGGCAAATACACTGCCGTTTTTTGCAGAGAAGCGGTTAATTGTCATTGAAAACAGCGGCTTTTTTAAATCTTCACAGGAAGAACTGGCAGATTTTATAAAAAATATGCCGGATTATCTTATTTTTGTTTTTGTTGAATCGGAAGTTGATAAGCGAAATAAAGTATACAAGGCAGTCGGCACGGCAGGATATATCTGTGAAATGAAACAGCAGAGCACTTCCGTACTTGTGCAGTGGATTGTAACCCTTTTAAAAAACGAAGGGAAGACCATTGACCGTCCGGCGGTCGATTTGCTGCTGTCCAAAACCGGCGCAGGCATGGATTTAATCTATGCAGAGGTCGAAAAACTGGTCTCATACTGTATCGACAGACCGCAGATAACCGCGGAGGATGTTGAAGCCGTATGTACAACACAGACCACGAGTCGTATTTTTGATATGATTACGGCGATTGCAACCAAAAAGCAGAAGCAGGCATTGGATTTATACTATGATTTACTGCTGTTAAAAGAACCGCCGATGCGTATTCTTTTTCTGCTGGTGCGTCAGTACAGGATGCTTTTCCATGTCAAGGCACTTGCAAACCAGGGGTATGGAAGAAAAGAGATTGCGTCTAAAGCAGGCTTACATCCATTTGTGGCAGGAAAGAACATGGAACAGGCGAAGCGGTTTAAGATGGGACAGCTGCGCCGTGTGATGGAAGAAGGGGCACAGTTGGAGCAGGATGTAAAGACAGGATTGCTGACAGACAATCTTGCGGTAGAACTTTTTATTGTAAAACAGTCAGAAAGATAGATGGAGGTAAGAAGTATTGTCAACAATTGATCAGAGTCATATTAGAAATTTTTGTATTATAGCACATATCGATCACGGTAAGTCTACACTGGCGGATCGTATCATTGAGCAGACAGGACTTTTGACTAGCAGAGAAATGCAGTCACAGGTTCTCGATAACATGGATCTGGAGAGAGAGCGTGGAATCACGATCAAAGCACAGGCAGTCCGTACTGTATATCAGGCAGATGACGGAGAAGAGTATATTTTCAACTTGATCGATACACCAGGACACGTCGATTTCAACTATGAGGTATCCCGAAGTCTGGCAGCCTGTGATGGAGCAATTCTTGTTGTTGATGCAGCACAGGGAGTTGAGGCACAGACGCTTGCGAATGTATATCTGGCACTCGATCATGATCTGGATGTTATGCCGGTTATCAACAAGATTGATCTACCAAGCGCAGAGCCGGAGCGTGTAAAAGAAGAGATAGAAGATGTGATCGGAATCGATGCGGAGAATGCACCACTGATTTCTGCTAAGACAGGACTGAATGTACATGAAGTTCTCGAGCAGATCGTACAGCAGATTCCGTCACCGGTCGGAGATCCGGATGCACCGCTTCAG
>ENA-ORUM01001563-ORUM01001563.1-human-gut-metagenome-genome-assembly--contig:-NODE-1563-length-17640-cov-3.205175_pt1 | contig 17640 bp, 13 predicted proteins | sample MGYA00242083_ERZ509217 | MGnify/ENA primary metagenome ERZ509217 (study PRJEB26280, sample SAMEA2338831) | human gut metagenome | biome: human gut; feature: human-associated habitat; material: faeces... | reverse complement strand
GGATGGCTCCGGGGGCGGGAGACGGCCCCAAAAATGGCCTGTAACTATTTTTTATTGTGGATTAGCAAACAATGGCAGCGCTTGCTGCAGAAGGGGGTGGAGCTTTGTGCTGCGGCTGATATTGGGTATTTCAGGCACGGGCAAAACAGGCCGTGTGCTGGCCGAGATGAAGGTGCGCGCCGCCGCGCGGCGGCGCAGCATCCTGCTGGTGCCGGAACAGTTTTCTTCCTCTGCCGAGACGATGGTGTACCGCTCTTTGGGCGATGCGTTCAGCGCCTGTGCGGAGGTATACAGCTTTACCAGCTTTGCTGAGCTGGTGCTCAAGACCTTTGGCGGCGCAGCGGTGAAAACGCTGACGGACGCGGCCCGGGCCGTTGCAGTGCGCCGTGCTATGGATATGCTGGGCGACGAGCTGCAGGCCTACCGCCGTCACCGGCGCAGCACGGGCTTTTGCAGCATGTGCGCGGACGCCATCAAAGAGCTGAAAACGGCGGGCGCAAGCCCCGAGACGCTGCTGGACGTGGCCCGCACCGCGGGCGAGGACGGCGGCAAGCTGCACGAGCTGGGATTGATTTTCGCCGCCTATGAGGCGTTGATCGCCGGCTCCGCCATGGACCCGGCGGACCGTATTTCCGCCGCCGCGCTCCGGCTGGACCCGGCGTTTTTGGCGGACAAAGCCGTTTTTATCGACAATTTCGACGGCTTTACTGCACCGGAATACCGCATGCTGGAAAAGCTGGTGGAGGCTGAGGAATGCACTGTCACGCTGTGCTGCGACGGCCTTTCGGACAACGAAGCGGGCCTTGGCTTGTTCAGTCCGGTGAAAAAAACGGCGCAGAATCTACGGCGCATTGCAGGCAAGCAGAGCGTGGAGATCGCCGCGCCGCATGTGATGCAGGAGGATTTTCGCCACAAGAACGCCCCGGGCCTTGCGGCGGTCAACCAATGCCTGGCTTTCGGCGCGCCGGAAGCGCCGGAGCACGCGGGCTTTTTTGTCACGCCTGCCGCAGGTGTTTACGCCGAGTGCAAGGCCGTAGCCTGCCGCATCGCCGCGCTTGTGCGCCGCTACTCCGACTATATCCGCTATCCCATCGTGATGGAGGTGGAGGACTACCGTCAGAAGGAGAAGCCCGCCGACGCCGGAGAGGACTACAAGCCCGAGTGGGAGACAGTGAAGGAGTGGAAGACCCTCAACTCCATGGTGCCCCTGTGGCAGCGGCAGAAGAGCAAAGTGAAGCCGGAGGAGTACAACGCCTTCTACAAGGAGAAATTTGGGGACTGGCAGGACCCCCTGACCGTGATCCACACCAGCGCCGAGGGCGCCGTCACCTACAAGGCCATGCTCTATATCCCCTCCCACACCCCCTACGACTTCTATACCCGGGAGTATGAGAAAGGACTTCAGCTTTACAGCTCCGGCGTGCTCATCATGGACAAGTGTGCCGACCTGCTCCCTGACCACTTCCGCTTTGTCAGGGGCGTGGTGGACTCCCAGGATTTCTCCCTGAACATCAGCCGGGAGGTGCTCCAGCACACCCGCCAGCTGAAGGTCATTGCATCTGCCCTGGAGAAGAAGATCAAGGGGGAGCTGATGAAGCTCCAGAAGGAGGACCGGGAGAAGTACGAGACATTCTGGAAGTCCTTCGGTACCCAGATCAAGTATGGCGTGGTAGCCGAGTACGGCCAGCACAAGGAGCTGCTCCAGGATCTGCTGCTGTTCTGGTCCTCTAAGGAGGGGAAGGACACCACCCTGGCGGAGTACCGGGAGCGGATGCCAGAGGATCAGCCCTATTACTACTACGCCTGCGGCGAGAGCGCTGAGAAGATCGCAAAGCTGCCCCAGGTGGAGCGCATTTTGGACAAGGGGTACGAGATCCTGTACTGCACCGAGGACGTGGATGACTTTGTCATGCGCGGCCTGGGAGAGATCGACGGGAAGGCGTTCAAGTCGGTGAATGACGAGGATGCCCTGCCCCAGAGCGATGAGGAGAAGAAGACGGCCGAGGAGAAGGCGGAGGCGGGCAAACCTGTGCTGGAGGCTGTCAAGGAGGCCCTGGGCGAGGAGGTGAAGGAGGTCCGTGCCTCCTCCATCCTGAAGTCGGGGGCGGTGTGCCTGACGGCTGACGGCCCGGTCTCCCTGGAGATGGAGAAGTATATGCGGAAGGTGGATGGGGACCGCGCCGCCCGGGCCCAGCGGGTGCTGGAGCTCAACCCGGATTCCGCTCCCTTTGCCGCGCTCCAAAAGGCGGTGGAGGCAGGGGACAAGGATACGGTCTCCAAATACGCCAAGCTGCTCTACGGACAGGCTCTCCTGCTGGCAGATCTGCCGCTGGAGGACCCGGCGGAGTACGCGCAGCTGGTCTGCTCCCTGATGGTGTGAGCCGGAAGGCTTTCCCCAAGTTCCAAGTCTCGATCTGTTTTTGAGTCCCCGCCACCGGGAGATGGGGACACCAGGGGAGGGCTCTGTCCCGGGAGTGCGATCGAGATCAAGAAAACTGAAAACGCACGATTTTTGTGCCGGCCGGCGCAGCCAAAGAGCTGCGCCGGCCGGCCTGTTTTGCTTCAGGGGACATCGGGGGACGGGAGACCGGCTCCCCCCAAAAAAATCAGTAAAAAAACGCTTGACTTGAAGTGGACTCCAGGGTTTATGATGGGTCCGCAGATGCAGCAGAACAGGAATAAGGAGGAACGAATATGTCAAAACGAATTTTGGTCATCAGCACCAGCCTGAGGGAGAAGAGCAACTCCCAAGCCCTGGGGGACGCCTTTGCCGCCGGCGCGCGGGAGGCGGGTCACCAGGTGGAGCAGATCTCCCTGCGGGGAAGATCCATCGCCTTCTGCATGGGCTGTCTGGCCTGTCAAAGCGCCGGCCAGTGTGTGATCCAGGACGACGCAGTGGAGATCGCGGAGAAAATGGGCCGGGCAGAGGTCATCGCCTTTGCCACCCCCATTTATTACTACGAGATGAGCGGGCAGATGAAGACCCTGCTGGACCGAGCCAATGCCCTGTTTGCGTCGGACTACGCCTTCCGGGACATCTATCTGCTCACCGCGGCGGCGGAGGAGGATGACCAGGTCCCGGCGCGGGCGGAGAGCGGCCTGACCGGGTGGATCGACTGTTTTGAAAAGGCCAGACTGGCAGGGACAGTCTTTGCCGGAGGGGTGAATGGACCGGGGGAGACTGTCGGGCATCCCGCCCTGGAGCGGGCCCGGGCCATGGGCCGTCAAGTATAAGGAGGAACTGTCATGCTGGGAAATTTTACTTACTGCAACCCCACCAAGCTGTACTTTGGAGAGCAGTCGCTGGAGGGGCTCCACAAGGAGCTGCCCAAATATGGGGACCGGGTGGTCCTCATCTACGGCGGGGGCTCCATCAAGCGCAACGGTATCTATGACGCCGTGCGGGCCATTCTGGACCAGGAGGGAAAACAGGTGGCGGAGATCGCCGGAGTCATGCCAAACCCCACCCTGGCCAAACTGTATGAGGGCATTGGGGTCGCTCGGGCGCACCGGGCTGACCTGCTGCTGGCGGTGGGCGGAGGCTCGGTGTGCGACTATGCCAAGGCGGTCGCTGTGTCGGTCCACTGTCCGGAGGACCCATGGGAGAAATACTATCTCCGCTTTGAGGAGCCAGAATGCCCCATCCTGCCGGTGGGCTGTGTGCTCACCATGGTGGGCACTGGCTCAGAGATGAACGCCGGCTCGGTGATCACCAACCAGGAGACCCGGCAGAAGATCGGCCACGTCTTTGCGGACGAGGCGGTGATGCCCCGCTTCTCCATTTTGAATCCCCGCTTCACCCTCACCCTGCCCCGGGAGCAGATGGTCGCGGGTATCTACGACATCTTCAACCACATCTGCGAGCAGTACTTCTCCGGGGAGGATGACAACACCAGCGACTATCTCAGCGAGGGGCTGATGCGCTCCCTCCTGTGCTCCAGCCGGGCTGCCAACCGGGATCCCCAGGACTACGAGGCCAGGAGCAACATCATGTGGACCGCCACCTGGGCGCTGAACACCCTGGTGTCCCGGGGCAAGTCCACCGACTGGATGGTGCACATGCTGGGCCAGGCGGTGGGGGGCTACACCAACGCCACCCACGGCATGACGCTGGCGGCGGTCTCCCTACCCTACTACCGGCACATCCTCCCCTATGGGCTGGACAAATTCAAGCGGTTCGCCGTCCAGGTGTGGGGAGTGGACCCGGCGGAGGAGGGGCTGGCGGCCATGGAGGGCTGGATGAAGGAGCTTGGGCTGACCATGAATACCAGTGCGCTGGGCGTGACGGAGGACATGCTGGAGGGGCTGGCTGACGTGACCATCCACCTCACCGGGGGCTACAAGGATCTGGATCGGGAGGAGATCCTTCAGATCTTCCGGGAGAGCCTGGGCTGACCAGACAGAAAGCTCTGCAAATAAGGCGCAGCGCCCGGAGTATTCTCCAGGCGCTGCGCTTTTTTCACCATCCCTTCCCCCGCGGTCCAGGGGCGGGGAGTGCGCCCTCGTCGGGCTGGAATTCCGTCATAGTGCCCCAGAACCGCTTTGGCATGTTGGTCATCCGGCACCGGGGATTTTCCCGTTCCCGGATGGCGATGGTGTCATAGAACCGCCTCCACAGACGCCGGTAGGTCACCTCCTCCTGCCCCGGCGGGGCAGGGGCAAAGTCTTCCGCGGGCAGAATGGCCCACCGACCGGGCTGATGGATCAGCAGCTCCCGGTGGGTGTGGTCGTAGATGAGGAAGTGCTCCTCAGAGTACCGGGTGCAGAAGTGGGGGCGGAGGAGGGGAAGCACCCGGTTTTTGGGCTCGATCTCCCCTACCAGCACCCCCTGCTGATCGGAGAAGCGGAGGAACCCCTTGAGCAGATGGGCCTCGCTCCCCAGGTGCTGCACCGCCTTCCACAGCACGTGGACCCGGTCGTCGGTGAGATCCCGGGTGATGTCCGCCCCCCGTTGGTAGCCCAGCCGCAGGAAACGGTACATGTGCAGCTCCCGCTCGGGCAGACAGGTGAGAAAAGCCTGGGTCACCAGCCGGCAGGCCTGGGGGGAGATCTTTTTGGACAGAGAGCGGTACACCCGCTCCGCCTTGGCCTGGTCGGTGTCCACATGCCGCTCCGGCCAGAGGGTGAGGCGGTCCTCTTCCGGTGAGGTGAAGCAGACGGCCTCCTCGCGGTGGGCATAGCTCTCAAACACACAGGTGAGAAAGCCGGGATAACTGCCGTCATAATCGAAGCAGACCTGCTGCCAGCTCATGAGGCCCCCTCCTCTCCAAAGAGGGAGAGCTGCTCCGGCTGGACCTGGGCCAGGGCGGGGCGATCCAGGGCAGCCAGATGGGACAGGATGCCATCCTCCCGCACTCGCAGACCCTCCAGCATGCGGCCGGAGCAGGTGATGAAGTACTGGGCCCGCTTGAGGACCACCCCCAGCTTTTTCAGGCCGGAGAAGGACAGGGGTCCGGCCCGCCGGGCTGTGAGGATGCGCTTGGCGCTGGTGACCCCGATGCCGGGCACCCGGAGCAGGGCCTCATAGTCGGCCCGCTGGACCTCCACAGGAAACTGGTCCAGGTGGCGCAGGGCCCAGCCGCACTTGGGGTCCAGACGGAGGTCGAAGTCGGGCCGCCCCTCGTCCAGCAGCTCCTCGGCCCGAAAGTGGTAGAAGCGCAGCAGCCAGTCCGCCTGATACAGCCGGTGTTCACGCAGCAGGGGCGGCTGAAAGCCCTGGGGAGCGGGGAGCAGGGAGCTGGAGGAGACGGGGATATAGGCGGAGTAGAAGACCCGCTTCAGATGGTACTTGTCGTAGAGCCCCTGGGTGAGCATCAGGATGTGGCGGTCGCTCTCCGGCGTGGCACCTACGATCATCTGAGTGGACTGGCCCGCCGGGGCGAAGCGGGGGGCATGGTGGTATTTGGCCAGCTCCTGCCGGGACTGGGTGATCCCATCCCGGATCTGGGCCATGGGGGCCAGGATACCGGCCCGGCCCTTGTCCGGGGCCAGCAGGGCCAGGCTTTTGGCGCTGGGCAGCTCGATGTTGACGCTGAGCCGGTCGGCCAGCAGGCCCAGCTGCTGGGTGAGGAGGGGATCTGCACCTGGGATGGCCTTGGCGTGGATATAGCCGCCGAAGCCATAATCCTGGCGGAGCAGGCGCAGTGCCTCGATCATCCGCTCGGTGGTATAATCCGGGTCCCGCAGCACGGCGGAGGAGAGAAAGAGCCCCTCAATATAGTTGCGGCGGTAGAACTGGATGGTGAGTTCGGCCAGCTCCCGGGGAGTAAAAGCAGCCCGGGGCGGATCGTTGGACCGGCGGTTGACACAGTACTGGCAGTCGTAGGCGCAGATGTTCGTATAGAGGATCTTCAGGAGGGAGATGCACCGCCCGTCAGCGGAGAAGGAGTGGCAGCAGCCCGCCGCCATGGTGGAGCCCAGCCGGCCCGCCCGTCCGGCCCGGTCCAGTCCGCTGGAGGTGCAGGCGGCGTCATACTTGGCGGCGTCCGCCAGGATGGTCAGCTTGTCCATCAGGTCCATGGGGTCTCCCTCCCTTGAAATCGAACATATGTATTATAATAGACCAAACATATGTTTCTGTCAAGGGGAGAGAACATGCCAAAACCTTTCCAATGGGGGAAGGTGATACGGTGCCCATATTGGAGGAGCGCGGGGCCCGATCTGCGGATCGGGCCCCGCGCCCTTTTAGTGCTCTGGAGTGCCATGGAGAGGGGAGAAGTCCGCACGGAGACACCGGGGGCCGGCGGAAGTGACCTCCGGTGCGCCCCGGTAATACACCTGAAGAGCGGCGAGGAGAAAATGAGTCAGTTGGGCCGCCTCCGATCCGCTGAGGGGCAGCGCACCCGGGGGCAGGAGGGGCAGGCGCCTGCGGATCTGGAGGCGTCCCAAGTTTCCAGGAGAAAAGAGACCAGCCCGGAGCAAGAGGTCACAGTCCTTGATCTCGATCCAGCACAGGTCCGTCGTGTCGGCGTCCAGCGCACTCCCGGCGGCCCAGTCCCGCCGGTTATCCAGGAAGACGATGGTCTCCTCCAGGGCCTGGCGGAATGCCGGGGGTATCTCTGAGTTTCCATGAAAAAAGTCTCGGGTCAGCGGCCCATGAGCCGCCCTCCTGTGGGCGATATAAGAGGCACTGTGAGAAAGGACCCATCCTCCCACCCCTAATATCATCAAAAGCAGAATGACGGACTTCATCATAGACGGCGGCCTCTTCGTCTCAGGTATCTTTTTTGGTTATCTTATAGATACTATGCTAGCACTCTTTTAGATAATTCGCAAGGGAAAAGATTATCTGTAAGATAACGGAGAGGGAGTTGTCAGAAATGAGCATGGAAACAAGGGCCCTGGGGGATGCCATCCGCGCGGCCCGCATGAAGAAGGGGCTGACTCAGGATGCGCTTTCGGAGCTTCTGGATATCACGCCCACTCATTTGAAGAATATCGAGGGCTCCCGTCGGAAGCCCTCGGTGCCTCTTCTGTTCCAGATGATGGAGCTTCTGGATCTCTCCGTGGATGCTCTGGTGTTCCAGAGCAGGGAGGAGAGCAGGTGTCTGCGGATGGACGGCCTTTCGGAGCGGGAGGCGGAGGCGCTGGAGCGTCTGGTGGACGCCATGCGGGAAAAATAGAGCACCGGCTTGGGCGTGGGCCTGAGCCGGTGCTCTTGTTCTGGAAAGTGTTCAGAGGGGGAGCGCGATGATGGCGGGGACCAGCACTGGGACGGCTAGGGAGAGAATCAGTCCCGAGGCAAAGGAGTAGATGGCCATGCGGTCGGCAGTGGCGCTGACTACCACCGGTAGCAGGGTATCCATAGCTGTGGCACCGGGGAGGGCCACCGCCTCGATATAGCCCAGCTTCTGGGCCACGATGGGGACGGCCACAATGGAAAACAGCTCGTGCATGATGTTGGACAGGAAAGCGGTGGCAGATACGGTGAGGGAGTACGGAGCCAGCAGGGTGGGGGCCAGGGAATACCAGCCGAATCCGGCCGCTGCCGCTACGCAGTCCTTGGGGCCCAGGGGCAGGAACAGCCCTACCAGGGCCGTCACCGCAAAGGTGCCCGCCATAACCGCCAGCGGGACCAGAAGGACCCGGAGCCCGGCGGCCCGAATATCCCGGATCAGGCTGCCCTGCCGGCCCATATCCAGGCCCACCAGAAAGAGGAGCAGGTACAGCCCCCAGCGGATGACCGTGCCACAGTGGGCTACGGCGGCGTCGGGGAGCAGGAAGCGGCCCGCCAGAATGCCCGCCGCTACGGTGAAGACGATGGCGAAGGTCAGGCTGTGGTCCACGTGGACCGCCTCCCCGGAACCCGGGTCGCTGTCCTCCGGTGCCTCCTGGCAGGAACGGCCCTGAGCGTTCAGCTTCAGCAGATATTTTCTCAGGGCGTGGACAGCCAGCATGCTGCCCACCATGGAGGTGAGGGTGACCGCCAGGGCGTTGAGCCCAATGGTGCCCAGGGAAGAGATGATCTCCTCGTTGGACCCCAGCTCGGCCCCCAGGGTCACGATCAGCAGCAGAGCCGCCGTCTGAAACCGGCCCAGCCAGGGCATGGGAAGGGACTGGATCTGGGGGCGGGAGCCCAGAAAGGCCCCAAGAGCCACCAGAGCCAGATAGAGGATCAGATCAAGAAGGGTGCCGGACATCTGCTGCAACGGGATCACTCCTGACATGAATAGACGAAAAGAAACGGAGGGCGGGTCTCCTGCCCTCCGGACGCGGACAAAAAATTATTATAGCATGGGTGAAGAAAAAAGTCCAGAAAAATGGGGAAAGGTCCCTGTTCAAGCTAAGTGCTGATGATTCCAACTCCGGCGATTTCACCAGTGTGCCTTGCACAAAACATGTTTATATTTTATAATGATAGAAAATGAAACACCAAAGAATTTTTGCTATCATCATAAATAAAGTAGTTAGACAAATCTGATAAAGGAACGTGATTGTATGGATTGGTATAAAAATATGACCAAACAGCAAAGGGAAGATTTTTGGAAAGTTATAACTGTAAGTGTAACAGGAGCAATTATAGTTTTACTTGTTCCTACAATTTTTCATATAGTTTGAAGCTAAAAATCCCATTTTGACCGTTATTTACTCCGTTGAAAAGCCAAACAAGGCAAAAATTATCTGATACATAGCAAGAACACCCGGCAAATCGACGAAAGATTTGCCGGGTATCCTTATATCAACACAAATCTAGAACAGGGAGGGGGAAAGTTACCTACGCATAAGGACAACATTTCAAATTACCGTTCAAGTAGCATTGAAAAAGCCACTGACTCTGAATTATTCAGGGTCAGTGGCTTTTCGTTGAAAACGAGGCTGCATTCTGGTACAATCTATGTGTATAAAAGGAACTTCTCATAATTGCACCTTATCGGAAGTTGAAAGGAGGGGCACTGTGAGCGAACTTATGACGAAACACGAGATGACTGAGGAAGATATCAAGTTACAGTATATTACTCCAGCGATTGAGAGCGCAGGCTGGGATAAACTTAAGCAAATTAAAATGGAGTACAACTTCACGGACGGTCGTGTCATCGTCCGCGGAAATGTCACAGCCAGGGGAAAGAGAAAGCGCACAGACTATCTGCTTTACTACAAGCCCAATATTCCTTTGGCTATCGTCGAGGCAAAGGATAACAGACACAGTGTCGGAGCCGGAATGCAACAGGCCATCGAATATGCCGAGGTGCTGGACATCCCGTTTGTGTACAGCTCAAATGGCGACGGTTTCTTGGAACACGATATGAAATCCGGCAAAGAGCGTGAATTGATGTTGGAGCAGTTTCCCTCGCCGCATGATCTCTGGCAGCGGCACATCGGCGACGAGCATTTCACGCCGGAGCAGGAACAACTTATTACCGAGCCGTACTATTTCCAGCTGGGTGATAAGACCCCTCGCTACTATCAGCGCATCGCCATCAACCGCACCGTTGATGCGGTTGCCCGTGGGCAAGACCGCATTCTCCTCGTTATGGCGACCGGCACTGGCAAGACTTATACTGCGTTCCAGATTATTCATCGCCTTTGGAAATCCGGCCGAAAGAAAAAGATCCTGTTCCTTGCTGACCGCAACATTCTTGTCGACCAGACCATGCAACAGGACTTCAAGCCTTTTGCAAAGGTCATGACGAAAATCGAGGGCAAAAAGCTGGACAGCTCCTATGAGTTGTATCTGTCCCTTTATCAGCAGTTGGCCGGTGATGAGAATGAAGAGCCGTTCCGTGCATTCCAGCCGGATTTCTTCGACCTTATTGTCATCGATGAGTGTCACCGTGGCAGTGCCAAGGAGGATTCCCGCTGGCGCAGAATACTCGAATACTTCCACAGCGCCACCCAGATCGGCATGACGGCTACGCCGAAGGAAACGAAAGAGGTATCCAATATCTCTTACTTCGGCGAACCCATCTATACATACAGTCTGAAGCAAGGTATCGACGACGGTTTCCTTGCGCCGTACAAAGTTCTCCGTGTCGGTCTGGACAAAGATCTGGAAGGCTGGCGTCCCACAGCGGGACAGCGGGATATCTACGGCTATGAGATTGATGACCGTGAGTACAATACCAAGGACTACGACAAGAACCTCATCATTGATGAGCGTACCAATGCCGTTGCAAAACGTATTACTCGCTTTTTGAAGGAGAACGACCGCTTTGCCAAGACCATCGTATTCTGTGTGGATATAGACCATGCAGAGCGTATGCGGCAGGCGCTCGTGAATGAGAACAGCGACCTTGTGGCGGAGAACGCCAAGTATGTCATGCGCATTACCGGCGACAACGCCGAGGGCAAGGCGCAGCTCGACTACTTCATCGCAGAGGATAGCAAATATCCCGTGATCGTTACGACTTCCAAACTGATGACAACTGGCGTGGACTGCAAAACATGCCGGCTCATCGTTTTGGACAACAACATAAACTCCATGACCGAGTTCAAACAGATCATCGGTCGTGGTACACGACTCAAGCCCGATTATGGCAAAGAGTATTTCACCATTATGGATTTCCGCAACGCCTGCCGACTTTTCGCAGACCCGGAATTCGATGGAGACCCGATCTCTATCATTGATGATGACGATGATCCCGGCGAAGAGCCGACCATCGATCCGCCGAAGCCGCCCGCCCCGACTCCCGGTCCCTGCGGGGACACCGATGATCCGCCTGAAAAGAAGCATAAATACCGGGTGCGTGGTGTCGAGGTCACGATTTTGAACGAGCGAGTCCAATACTACGACAAGGACGGTAAGCTCATCACGGAAAGCGTGACGGATTACTCCAAGAAGAACATTCTCGGTGAGTATGCCACCCTGGATTCGTTCCTCCGTGCCTGGAACTCCGAGGAGAAGAAACAGGCAATTATTGATGAACTTCAGGAGCGTGGCGTTCTGCTAGAGGCGCTGCGCGAGGCATCAGGCAATAAGGACATCGACGATTTTGACCTAATCTGCCACATTGCCTACGACAAGGCACCGCTGACGAAGGCAGAGCGGGCAAACAATGTCCGCAAGCGTGGATACCTCTACAAGTATTCCGGCTTGGCACAGGAAGTTCTGAGTGCGCTGTTGGACAAATACATGAACGAGGGCATTCAGGACATCGAGAACCTCGAAATCCTGTCCAATGACCCGTTCCGCAAATTCGGCACCCCCATGAAGATTGCAAAGCTGTTCGGCGGCAAAAACGGATACATTCAAGCCATCCGTGATTTGCAGAAGGAAATCTACGCTGCGTAAGGAGATATAAGCTATGAGTTTAAATAACCTGGTAAAACGACTGCAGGACATCATGCGCAATGACGCAGGCATCAACGGCGATGCCCAGCGTATCGAGCAGATGGTTTGGATTCTCTTTCTGAAGGTGTATGACGCCAAGGAAGAGATATGGGAGTTTTACGACGAGAATTACACCTCCATCATCCCTGAGGAGCTGCGCTGGCGCAATTGGGCCGTAGACCACAAGGATGGCAAGGCTTTCACCGGCGATGCGCTTCTGGACTTCGTGAACGGAAAGCTGTTCCCGACCCTCAAGGCCATCGCAATCGATGAGAATACACCCATGAGCCAGATCATCGTCCGCACCGCCTTCGAGGACAACAATAACTACATGAAGGACGGCATCCTGCTCCGCCAGGTTATCAATGTCATTGACGAGATCGACTTTGAAGAGTACGAGGACCGTCACGCCTTCGGCGAGATCTACGAAACGATTCTCCGCAGTTTGCAGAGCGCCGGTAACTCCGGTGAATTCTATACGCCCCGTGCGGTCACGGACTTCATGGTGCAGATGATCAAGCCGAAGCTCGGCGAGTCCATTGCGGACTTCGCCTGCGGTACAGGCGGCTTTCTTACCTCTGCGCTGAAGGTGCTGGACGCCCAGGTGCAGACTGTCGAGGACAGAACGGTTTACAGCAACTCCATCTACGGTATCGAAAAGAAGGCGCTGCCATTCCTTCTGTGCGCCACAAATATGCTGCTCCACGACATCGACAATCCTCGCATCATCCACGGCAACAGTTTGGAAAAGAATGTGCGTGAGTACAAGGAGAGCGACCGCTTCGATGTCATTCTGATGAATCCTCCTTATGGCGGCAACGAAAAAGAGGGCGTGAAACAGAATTTCCCGGCTGACCTTCGTAGCAGCGAAACCGCAGACCTCTTTATGTCTGTCATCATGTATCGGCTGAAGCAGAACGGGCGGTGCGCCATTATTCTGCCGGACGGCTTCCTGTTCGGCACGGATAACGCAAAAATGGCGATCAAGGAAAAACTGCTGTCCGAGTTCAATCTCCATACGGTCATCCGTATGCCGCACAGCGTGTTTGCGCCGTACACCTCTATCACAACAAACATCCTTTTCTTCGACCGGACGCATCCCACGACGGAGACCTGGTTCTATCGTCTGGATATGCCGGAGGGATACAAGAACTTCTCCAAAACGAAGCCCATGAAGCTGGAGCACTTCGCCCCGACTGTTGAGTGGTGGGACAACCGTGAGGAAATCACTATCGACGGCTTCGACAAGGCGAAGAAGTACACCGTCGAGGAACTGAAAGCACGGAGCTATAACATTGACCTTTGCGGCTATCCTCACGAAGAGGAGGAGATCCTGCCGCCAAAAGAACTGATTCAGCAGTACCAGGAAAAGCGGGCCAGCTTGAACGCTGACATCGACCGCATCCTTGCCCAGATCACCGACATCCTTGGCATCGACATTACGGAGGAGGGCGACGAATGACTGCGCAGCAACTGAAAAACTCAATTCTCCAGATGGCTGTTCAAGGCAAGCTCGTGCCGCAGGACACGAATGACGAGCCCGCCAGCGTTCTGCTGGAACGCATCCGTACGGAGAAGGAGCGGCTCATCAAAGAAAAGAAAATCAAGCGTGAAAAGAACCCCTCCGTCATTTTCAAAGGTGCCGATAATACTCCTTATGAGAAAATCGGCGATGAAGTGCGGTCGCTGGCGGATGAGGTACCGTTTGACATCCCCGATTCGTGGGAGTGGGTGCGTATTCGCTCCTTGGGAGAGATTGTGCGCGGTAGCGGCATAAAGCGGAACGAAACAGTTCAACAGGGTCTCCCGTGCGTCCGCTACGGTGAGCTCTATACAACCTATCAGACATCGTTCACTTCAGCTGTTTCATTTATTGCCCCTGATCTCTACGAGAAATGTAAGCATTTTTCGTATGGCGATGTGCTCATGACTCTTACCGGCGAGAATAAGCCGGATATAGCTAAAGCTGTAGCGTATTTAGGAACAGAGCCAATTGCCGCAAGCGGCGACCTTGCTTTTTGGACTCGGCATGGCATGAACCCGCTTTTTCTTTCATACATTATGGCTTCGCCGTATATAATCGCCCGCAAAGTAGCTTTAGCAACCGGCGACATAATCGTTCACATCTCAGGAGACAAGCTGGGAACGATACTGCTTCCCGTCCCGCCGCTTGCCGAGCAAGAAAGAATTGTAGCTTGTATCCAAGAAGCTGAACTGGTCATTGAGAATTACGCAATTAAGGCAACAGCTCTCCAAAAACTACAGGATTCTTTCCCAGAAGCCCTAAAAAAGTCCATCCTGCAAGAGGCAGTCCAGGGCAAGCTGGTACCGCAAGACCCATCCGACGAGCCTGCAGAGGCTCTGCTGGAGCGTATCCGGGCGGAGAAGCAGCGGCTCATCAAGGAAGGCAAAATCAAAAAGGACAAGCACGAATCTGTCATTTTCAGACGGGATAATTCTCATTATGAAAAGCGAGGTTCCGAAGAGGTCTGCATTGATGATGAGATCCCGTTTGAGATACCAGAGAACTGGGCTTGGTGTCGGGCTTCCAGTTTAGGAACAATGAACAGAGGGCGTGGCATCAAACGAACAGAAACTGTTGCCCAAGGGTGCCCGTGCATTCGATACGGGGAGATTTACACCACCTATGAAACCTCCTTTGATTCAGCAGTCTCCTTTGTCCCTGATACGCTCGATAAGGATTGCTTGCATTTCTCCTCCGGCGATGTAGTGTTCACATTGACGGGTGAGAACAAAGTGGACATTGCTAAAACAGTGGCGTTTCTCGGAGACGGACAAATTGCGGCAGGTGGCGACTTGGCTTTCTGGACGCATCATGGAATGAATCCGCTGTATCTGGTGTACTATATGGCTTCGCCGTATTGCATCGAGCTTAAACGCAGGACGGCGACAGGTGACATTATCGTACACATTTCGACATCAAAGGTCGGCGATTTCCTTGTTCCCGTTCCTCCAATTAAAGAGCAGAACCGAATTGTATCAGCGATTGAACAGCTTTTTGCTGTGGCTTCTACTTTGTAAAGTTCTCATTATGAGAAGTTGGACGGTGTGGAGCGCTGTATCGACGATGAACTCCTATTTGAAATACCCGATTCTTGGGAGTGGGTACGGCTCGGTACTGTTTTGGAAATAGCACGAGGAGGTTCCCCACGTCCGATCCAGCAATATCTTACGACCGAGCCGGACGGAATAAACTGGATCAAAATCGGTGATACGGACAAAGGCGGGAAGTACATTTACAAAACAAAGGAGAAAATCCGCCCGGAAGGGGTTGCAAAAAGTCGCATGGTTCATAGCGGTGACTTTTTGCTCACAAACTCAATGAGTTTCGGACGCCCCTATATTCTCAAATCTGACGGTTGTATCCACGACGGTTGGCTCGTTTTGTCGAATAGATTTGAATGCTACTCTGTGGATTTCCTATATTACATTCTTTCTTCGCCGTTTGCGTACTACCAGTTCTGTGATAGCGTCAGTGGTGCTGTGGTAAAAAATTTGAACAGCGATAAAGTTGCAAATGCACTCTTTCCACTCCCTCCACTTAGCGAACAGAAACGGATTGTTCAGCGGATTGAAGAGCTGCTCCCGCTGGTCAAAGGGTTGTAAAAGGAACACGGTATAATATCATAGTGAAAGGAGGTCTTTCACTATGATAGAAGAATTCGAAAGACACTTGAGGGGCACAAACCTCTCGGAAAACACGATATCCTCGTACCTTTTTGCCATTCGGCAATACAGCTCGCAGTACGACGGTATCACGAAAAAGAACCTGCGGGCGTATAAGGTGTGGTTGATAGAGAACTACAAGTCTAAGACCGTCAATCTGCGTCTGAGGGCAATCAACTGCTACTTGGAGAGCATTGGCAAAGAAAGCTGGAAAATACCGTTTGTGCGAGTGCAGCAGAAAGCCTTTCTGGAAAATGTCATCAGCGAGGCCGATTATGAGTATTTCAAAACCTGCCTCAAACGGGATGACGAGCTGTTCTGGTATTTTGTCATACACTTTCTGGCCGCAACCGGCGCACGGGTCAGTGAGCTCATACAGATCAAGGTGGAACACATCAAGCTGGGGCATTTGGATTTGTGCTCGAAGGGCGGTAAGCTCCGACGAATATACATACCAAAAGCTCTGCAAAATGAAGCCCTTTCTTGGCTGAACGATAAGCACCAAGAAAGCGGCTTCATTTTTTTGAACAAATACGGGGACAGAATCACTACCAGAGGTATCTCCGGGCAGTTAAAAAAGCTGGCAGTCCGGTATGGCATTGACCCTGTGGTAGTATACCCACACTCCTTCCGTCACCGCTTTGCAAAGAGCTTCTTGGAGCGCTGCAACGACATCGCTTTCCTTGCTGACCTTATGGGACATGAAAGTATAGAAACCACCCGCATCTATCTCCGCAAAACCTCGACCGAACAACGAGCTATCGTTGATGAAGTCATAGACTGGTAAAGAAAGAGCATACCCCGTGCGTATAACCACGAGGTATGCTCTTTTTAGGATTGCTGGATAATTGCTGCAATTCCTTCAAAAGCAGATACAATACGACGCTGCTCGTTAGTTGGCGGTAGCGGCACTAAAATGGAATTGAGCTTTTCCTGGTTCATTTTTGGCTGAGCGGTACCGGTAACATACGGAGCAAGGTTTGTTGCATTTATGAAGAGCGCTATATAGCGTAAATCAACGCCTGCAACGGCGTCAATGACATGGGCATGATTATTTACCCAGTATTGACCGGAAGCGATAAAAGCGATTGGCTTACTTCGCAAGAGGAGATTTGCCCCATCTTCGCCGACGAGGAGCAGAGGTTTATCGAATAAATACCGATCCACCTTATCAATGACCCCAGATGCCCCGTAATAATCGTACTTTTTATCAAGTTTTTCGCGCTGGGAAACTGACAGAGGAATGCGTTCTGCATCTCTATTTACGAGAGCTGTTCCAAACCGGACCCAGCACCAGTTTTCGGGTATTTCAAAGGGCGGTTCATCGTCGATACAGCGCTCCACATCGTCCAACTTCTCATAATGAGAATTATCCCGTCTGAAAATGACAGATTCGTGCTTGTCCTTTTTGATTTTGCCTTCCTTGATGAGCCGCTGCTTCTCCGCCCGGATACGCTCCAGCAGAGCCTCTGCAGGCTCGTCGGATGGGTCTTGCGGTACCAGCTTGCCCTGGACTGCCTCTTGTAAAATCGACTTCTTGAGGGACTCAGGGAAGGCTTCCTGCATTGCTGTGGTTTCATCGTATACTACGCCATAGTTCTTCACTACTGGTAGGACTTCCGTCAGTTTCGCCAAAATACGGCGTTGCTCATCAAGGGGAGGAATTGGTGTTAGATACGCTTTGATGGTCGCTGTGGCAAGTTCCTTCTGCTTCGTAGTACCGTCTGCCTGATCTTCTATAACGCTTTGTACGCTTGGATTGGCAAAGTAGTAGTACAAGTATTCCGGGAGAACAAACTGTTTCAGAGGGCGTATAACGGTGACATGGCTATCAGCAACAGCCAGCTCATACGGATTAGCTGCGGTTTTGTAAATAGCCATTCGTCCAAGTGTGCCAAGGCCAGTAGAGTTCCACATTAGGTCGTTGTCCTGCAAAAGACGCTCAGGCCCATAGGAGGACAGAGAATTCGGCTCAATAAACTGTGCCTTTTCAATCGAAAAACCGCTCCATTGATTGCACTTTTGGGCGACAACGGGGTACTTTTTGATTGGAGAATACTTCGGTGACTTTCCACGCTGGATGTACTCACAGACATCAATGAGCCGCACCCACTCCCACGAATCGGGGATTTCAAACGGTACCTCATCCGCCAGCGACCGCACTTCATCGCCGATTTTCTCATAAG
>ENA-ORUM01001541-ORUM01001541.1-human-gut-metagenome-genome-assembly--contig:-NODE-1541-length-17869-cov-5.509768_pt1 | contig 17869 bp, 20 predicted proteins | sample MGYA00242083_ERZ509217 | MGnify/ENA primary metagenome ERZ509217 (study PRJEB26280, sample SAMEA2338831) | human gut metagenome | biome: human gut; feature: human-associated habitat; material: faeces... | reverse complement strand
CCCTCATCCGTCTGGCCTGACGGCCAGCCACCTTCCCCCCAGGGGGAAGGCTTAAAAGGAAATGCGGCGAAATTTCCCTGTAAAAAAGACGCTCCCCATCCGAGGACAGGGAAGCGTCTAAATAAATTATTCTCCGCTCCACCGGGGCTCCGGGTCGTCGGTGAGACCCAGGAGGTAGTCGGCGGACACGTGGTAGTGGGTGCAAATCAGGGCAATTTTTTCTGGAGTGGTGGAGACGATCCCGTTTTCCAGAACGCTGATTTGACTTTTTTTAACGCCCAGAAGGAGTGCAAGATCCGTTTGAGTTTCGTTGTGATCCATACGGATCTCTTTCAGACGCTGGCCAAAAATTTCCTTTGAAAACATAACATTCCCCTTGACAGGTTTATTTTAAGTAACTATAATAAAAACGTCAATGGTTTATTTTTGATAAACTAATGTGGAGGGAATTTTACATGACACACTGCTTAGAACAACTTTTTGAGCTGGAATATGAAGAAATATTCCCAACCTCCCCCCAGTGCAAAACCCTGAAACGGCAGGCATACCCCATGTATGAACAGATCCACCAAACCCTCGGGGTAGACTTCGCCGACCACCTCTCCCAGCTGCACGGCGACATGGAGGAGCTCTCCGGCCGCCTTCTGTTCCAGCGGGGCTTCTATCTGGGGGCCCGGCTGATGCTGGACGTGCTGGAGCACGGGGAGAGGGCCTAATTTTCCTCGCCGCTGGACTGCAGGACCTCCTCGGGCAGGCTCTGGTCGGTGAGGACCTCGTCCGCCTTCATAGTCTGGTGGCTGCGGGAGTGGTAGGTGTGCCCGGCGGACTGGATCTGGACGGTGTCCACCCCCTCCACCTGGCTGAGGGTGAGCACCAGACAGTAGTCGGCTAGGGTGAGGGAGATGTCCGCCAGCCCGCCGTACTGCTCGGAAAAGTTCAGAGTGAGCAGCCCGTCCTCCAGCTCCCAGCTCTGGAGGGAGAGCCCCTGGGGGAAGGGGGAGACCAGGCCGCCCTGGGTGGGGCCGGCCAGCAGAGCGTTCACCAGCTCCTCCACCCCGGGGCCGGAGGGGCCCGGGTAGGGCTGGCTCTGGATGGCGGGGCCATGGAGCTGGCTGTGGTCATTGGGGTCGGTACAGAAATACAGCAGCACCCCCGAATTCTCTCCCCCGGCGCCGCAGCCGGGCAGCAGGAGGGCGAGGGATACCGCCAGGGACAGCAGCAGACGCTTCACAGGTCCTCACCTCCCACCTCAGGCGTCTCACAGGGGAAGCCCACAGTGAACACGCTGCCCTCGGGCTCCCGGCGCTGGGCGGTGACCCAGCCCCCGTGGCGGCGCACCGTGTCCCGCACGATGGACAGCCCCAGGCCGGTGCCCCCCGCCGCCCGGGAGCGGGCCTTGTCCACCCGGTAGAAGCGGTTGAACACCTTGGGCAGCTCCTCCTCCGGGATGCCGATGCCCGTGTCCGCCACCTCAAAGAGCACCTGGTCCCCGTTCCGGCGGGTGGAGACGAACACCTTCCCCCCGGGGAAGTTGTATTTGACGGCGTTTTCAATCAGGTTGAAGCAGATCTGATACAGGTCGTCCTCGGTGCACCGGAGGGTGCAGCCGCTCTTCCAGGTGGTCTCGATGGTCACCTGGGCGGCGTCGGCCACCGGCAGGAGCATGGACACCGCCCTGCGGCCCACGGCGGACAGGTCCACAATATAGGTCTCGCCCACCGGCAGGCTGTCCAGCCGGGTGAGGGACAGCAGATGCTCGGTGATGCGGGTGAGGCGCTCGGCCTCCTCCCCGATGTCGCTGACAAAGTCCTGGACAGTTTCACGGTCCATCTCCTGGTTCTGGAGGATGGAATCGGCCAGCAAGCGGATGGAGGCCAGGGGGGTCTTCAGCTCGTGGGAGGCGTCGGAGACAAAGCGGCGGCGGACCTCCTCGGTGGTCTGAAGGCGGTCGGTGAGCTGGTTGAACTCCTCCGCCAGATGGGCCAGCTCGTCCTTTCCCGCCGGCTGGAGCCGGTGGCCGTACTCCCCCTCGCCCACGATGCGGATGGCCCGGAGCAGGGCCCCGATGCGGGAGGTGAGCACCTTGGAGAAGAAGAAGCTGACCAGCAGGGCAATGACCATCAGCACCAGGGAGATGGTGCGCAGGTTCTGCTGCAGGCTCATGAGCAGCGTCCCCTGGGTGTTGTCCCAGTCGCAGATGTAGATGCCGCCGATGGTCATACCCCGGTACAGAATGGGGGCGGCGGCGGTGGAGAGAAACACCCCGTCCTCATAGTGGGTGTAGAGCACGTCGTTCCCCTGGAGGGCCAGGGCCACCTCCTGAAACAGGGCGTACTGATAGGACGGCTGGGCGGAGGCGGCGCCTCCGCCGGCGTCCGGAGGGGACTGGGCGGAGGACGCATCCCCCTCGCTCTCCTGGCCCTGGGTGAGGCTGTCGTACAGGATCAGCCCCGAGGGGTCGGTGACCAGAATGCGCTCCAGTCCCATGTTGTCCAGCATGTTCATCACCCGGGCCACCTGGTCGGCAGAGAGGGTCTCCAATTCCATGAGGGCGGAGGACATGACCGCGATCTGACTGCGCAGGGAGTCCTCCTTGGAGGAGATCAGCAGATTCTGGGAGGCGATCAGGGGGTAGGTGTTCAGCAGAACCAGCACCATCGCCAGCAGGGCCAGGTAGCTCAGGGCGTACTTGACCTGGAGGCGGGAGAAAAAGGGGATCTTCTGTTTTTCCTTGGATTTGGCCGACGGTTCCGGCATGGCGTGTCTCATCCTCTCTTGGAACAGGTGGTCACCGGCCGGAAGAGCCGGAGGAGCTCCCCTGACTGCTCAGGTAGTAGCCCACCCCCCACTTGGTGCGGATGTATTCCGGATTGGCCGGGTCCAGCTCCAGCTTCTCCCGCAGGCGGCGGATGTGCACGTCCACCGTACGGTAGTCCCCGATATACTCATAGCCCCATACCACATTGAGCAGGTTCTCCCGGCTGTACACCCGGCCGGGGTTGCGCATCAGCAGCTCCATCAGGTCAAACTCCTTGGCGGTCAAATCCACCGGCTTGCCGTCCTTCCAGGCGGAGCGCTCGCTGGGGTCCAGGCGGATGTGGCCCACGGTGAGGGCGCCCCGTCCCGCCTGGCGCTGGCCCGCCGCCCCGGAGCGGCGCAGCAGGGCCCGCACCCGGGCCTTCAGCTCCAGGATGTTGAAGGGCTTGGTGATATAGTCGTCCGCCCCGCACTCAAAGCCGATGATCTTGTCCGTGTCCTCGCTGCGGGCGGTGAGCATGATGATGGGCACGTTGGAGAACTCTCGGATGCGCATGCAGGCTTGGAGCCCGTCGATCTTGGGCATCATCAGGTCCAGGATGATCAGGTCGAAATTCCCCTCCCGGGCCAGCTCCACCGCCTCCTCGCCGTCGTAGCCGGTCTCCACCTGATAGCCCTCGTTCTTCAAATTGAAGGTAATTCCCTTGACCAGGACCTTCTCGTCATCTACGACTAGTATTTTTGCCATGATATAAAACTCCTTGCTTTCTTTAGGCGGTTACCTAGAACCGCCCTCGGGCGGCTGACAGCCGCCCCTACATAAAAGGTGGGACTGCCCGTAGGGGCGGGTATTACCCGCCCGCTGCCTCCGCTGTCTCTGCCGCGCCCCCCGCCGTCACATAGGGCCGCAGGTTCTCCAGCGTGACCTCCCCGATGCCGGAGACAGAGAGCAGGTCGTCCACGCTCTGAAAGGGGCCGTGCTCCTCCCGGTAGACCAGAATGGCCTCCGCCTTGGCGGGGCCGATGCCGGGCAGCCGGTCCAGGTCATAGGCGTCGGCGGCGTTCAGGTCGATGACCTCGTCGGGCAGCAGACTGTCCGGGCGCTCCCCCTCGGCGGGGGCCTCCTCAAGGGCCGGGTCCGGGGCGGAGGGCTCCTGCGGGGCGGATACCGTGACGGTGTAGGGCTCGGAGGTATTCTGCCCGGCCAGGAACCAGCCGCCGGTGAACAGCACGAAACCGGCGGTGAGGAGAAGCACTCCTTTTTCAAACCGGGAAATTCCAGCCATTTTTCTCCCTCCTGGTGCTTGCGGGGATGGATTCGGTTTGCTATAATGAGGTTTACAGAATATTGATCCCGGCGGTGCGCCGGAGATTCTTTTCTATTATATCATACATATGGAGAATTGCCCAATGAAAAAATGCCGTTTTCCCAGCCTTCTGGCGGCGGTGATCCTTCTGGCCGCCCTGTTCCTGCCCATGTCCGCCGCCGCGGTGGAGGACCCGGGCCTCACCTGCCGCAACGCCATCCTCATCGATGCCACCTACGACGAGGTGCTCTATGACAAGGGGGCCTATGACAAGGTGTACCCCGCCAGCATCACCAAGGTGATGACCGCCCTGCTGGTGCTGGAGGCGGTGGACGCGGGGCAGCTGACCCTGGACACCCCCATCACCGCCACGGCGGAGGCCCTGGAGGTGCCCGAGGGCAGCTCCACCGCCAAAATTCAGGTGGGAGATACCTACACCCTGGAGCAGTACCTGTACTGCCTGCTCCTCCCCTCGGGCAACGAGGTGGCCCAGATCCTGGCCATTGCGGTGGACGGGAGCGTGGAGGCATTTGTGGAGCACATGAATCAGCGGGCGGAGGAGCTGGGCTGTGAGGGGACCCACTTCGCCAATCCCCACGGCTACCACGACGACAACCACTATACCACCGCCTACGACATCACCCGCTTTATGAAGGCGGCTATGGAGTACGATCTGTTCCAGACCATCCTCACCAGCCCAAACTACACCCTTCCCGCCAACGGCGTGTCGGAGGAGCGGATCATCCGCAACACCAACGCCCTCACCTCCAACTGGACCTACACCCAATATCTGTACGGCCCGGGCACCGGAGGCAAGACGGGCACCACCGACGAGGCGGGCAACTGCCTGGTGGAGACCGCCCGGAAGGGGGATATGTACCTGATCTCCGTCATCCTGGGGGCGGAAGAGGTGAAGCAGGCGGACGGCAATACGGACGCCCGCCAGTTCAGCGAGACCATCAAGCTGCTGAACTGGGGCTTTGACAACTTTCAGCGGGTCACCCTGTCTCCGGACGAGACCCTGGTGACCAAAGTGAAGGTGAACCTGTCCACCCAGGCCGACGAGGTAAACGTAAAGCCTCTGGGCTCCATCACCCGGACCCTGCCCAAGGACATCGACCTGGAGCAGGTGGAGATGGTTCCCTCCTTATTCAGCGAGAGCGTGGACGCCCCCGTGGAGGCGGGCCAGGTGCTGGGCATCCTGACCATCCGCTATGACGGGACGGAATACGGCCGGCTGGACCTGGTGGCGGACACGGCGGTGGAGCGCTCGGATTTCCTCTATTACAAGCACCAGGTGGAGACCTTCTTCCAGAATGCGGGGGTGCGCCTGCTCCTGGCGGTGGTGCTGGTCATCGTGGTGATCGTCCTGCTGCGGGTGCTGGTGTTCCGAAAGCGCCGGCGCTACCGCTCCGGCGTAGGCATGGGCGCGGGCCGGCGGGGCCACTACAGCGGACGCCGCAGAAGATAAAAGAACAACACAGCCACCGGCGTTGCCGGTGGCTGTGTTTCAGCTTGTCAAAAAAGCCCTCCTGCAAGGAGTTCCGTCGTCCGCAGACGACGGAAGAAGATCTAATCTCGTCATTTTCGAGGACATGTGCCTCGGAAATGACACCTCTCACGAAATTTTGACCGACAATTTCGCAAGAAATCGAGGTTGAAATTTCGTGCAGCCCCATTCAAAAAAGTGGCTTTGCCACTTTTTTGACAGTCTGTAACACAGCCACCGGCGTTGCCGGTGGCTGTGTTTTACTGCTGAGCCGTTTTCAGGGCCTGGGCGATTTGATCCGGGCAGGAGGTGGGCTTGTTTCCGCACCGGATGCCCTCCATCCGCCGGACGGCCTCGTCCACCGGCATTCCCCGCAGCAGGCTGGAGATGCCCTGCAGGTTGCCATGGCAGCCGCCGACGACCTGGACGGACTGGATGACGCCGTCCTCCACCTGAATGGTAAAGGCCCGGGAGCAGACGCCCCGGGGCGTGTACTGAATGGTCATAGTGATGATGCGCCTCCTTGCTTTTACAGGGTCTAAAAAGTTGGACCGGCTTTTATTATAGAGGAAACGGGCGAAAAAAACAAGGCGGACCTGAACGCTGTTCTCTGGTCCGCCTCTTAGAATTCCTGGTACAAATTATCCTCTTTTCTGGTGCGTGCGCGGGGGATCCGCGGGGTGGCTGGGGGAACGGGGGCGCGCTCAACCCTCCCGCTGCTGGAGCTGGAGCCGGTCGGCGATCATGGCGATGAATTCGCTGTTGGTGGGTTTTCCTTTCACGTTGGAGACTGTATAGCCGAAGTATTTCTGCAGGGTCTCCAGGTCGCCCCGGTCCCAGGCCACCTCGATGGCGTGGCGGATGGCCCGCTCCACCCGGGAGGCGGTGGTGCCGAACCGCTTGGCCACCTCGGGGTAGAGGACCTTGGTTACCGCGTTGATGACCTCCATGTCGTCCACGGCGATGAGGATGGCCTCCCGGAGATACTGGTAGCCCTTGATATGGGCGGGGACGCCCACCTCATGGATAATGGAGGTGACCAGGGTCTCCAGGCTGTGGGAGCGGCTCTTGTCCTCCTCCATGGCGTCAAAAGTGGTGAGCTGCCGGATGCGGGCGCAGATGGTGCTGAATTTGCAGGGCTTGACCATGAAGTGGTCGGCCCCATTGGCGGCGGCCAGGTCGGCGATGGCCCCGTGGATGTAGCTGGACAGCACCAGAATCCGGGGACGGTGCTCCGGGGGAAGCTCCCGCAGCTGCTCCAGCACTTCGATCCCGTCCATGCTGGAGAGCACCATCTCCATGACCACGGCGTCGGGCTGGAGGGTTCGGACCATCTCCAGCAGCTGCTGGCCGTCGCCCGTCTCGCCCACTACCTCCATGTCCGATTCGTTTTGAAGCGCCTCGATCAGATGGCGCCGGAATTCGTCGCTGGTATCCGCTACCAGCAGTCGTTTGGCATACTCCATATTCGCTCTTCTCCTCCTGGAATGATATGACCGGCCCGCCGGATACGCCCGGAGCGGCCAAGTAAAATGTATCATAATCAGACAGGATATGCAAGGTGTTTTTGCCAAAAAATGGAATAAAAAGTTTCGACAAGTTCCGACGAACCCTTCTGTTTCAGGGAATTTTCAGAAAATTCGATTTTTTCATCCAGAAAATATTTTTCAGAAAGGATTAGAATAAAACTGTCTTTTAGTTTGATCAAAAAATTGCGGCGGGGGTTGACAGGGCGGGGGAAATTGTGTATGATACAGAAAATCAAACCGTTGAAGCGGAGATAACGGCAGTCACGCCTTTACAGAGAGCCCGGGGAGCTGAGAGCTGGGTAAGAAACGAACTGTCAAATGGACCGCTGAGGGCGCAGTCAAAGGCCGGAGTTCCGGCTGAGTATTCTGCGACGTGTGGGCATACGTCAGTTGCCGGGGGTATGTTGGTACTCCGCTAAGGGCACGGCCGGTGAAAGGGCCGTGAAGCAAGGTGGCACCGCGAGCGTAAGGATACGCCCGTCCTTGACAGAAATTGTCAGGGACGGGCGTTTTGCATTTCGTCCCGGAAAAAAGGAGGTCTTTCCATGTACTATCCCACGTTGAAGGAGGCCAGAACCCTGGCCGCCTCCGGACCTTACCGGGAGATTCCGGTGGCCCGGGAGCTGCTCAGCGACTTCCTCACCCCCATCCAGGCCCTGCGCATTCTCCGGGCCCGGGACAACCACTGCTTTCTGCTGGAGTCCGCCGCCGACCAGGAGGGCTGGGGCCGCTGGACCTTCCTGGGGTTTGAGCCCGAGCTGGAGATCACGGCCAAGGACGGGGTGGTGCAGCTCCGGGACAGAGAGCGGACCTCCAGCCGGATTCAGCGCCCGGGGGAGGCCCTGCGGCAGATTCTATCCGAACACAAAAGCCCCAAGATCCCCGGCCAGCCCCCCTTCACTGGCGGACTGGTGGGCTACTTCTCCTATGACTACATGAAGTACGCCGAGCCAACCCTCCGCCTCACGGGGGAGGACCAGGAGAGGTTCAAGGACATGGATCTGATGCTGTTCCGCAGCGTCATCGCCTTTGACAATTTCCGGCAGAAGCTCATCCTGATCACCAATGCGGACGCCTCCGACCTGGATGAGACCTATCCCGCCGCCTGCGCCCAGCTGGACCGGATGGCCGAACTCCTCCGCCACGGCGCCCCCGCCCCCCAGCGGCCGGCCCGTCTCACCACGCCGGTGGAGGCCCTGTTCAGCCGGGAGCAGTTCTGCTCCATGGTGGAGCAGGCCAAGCGCTATATCCGGGAGGGGGATATCTTCCAGGTGGTGCTGTCCAACCGGCTGGAGGTCGGGTTTGAGGGGTCATTGCTGGACGTGTACCGCATCCTGCGTACCATCAATCCCTCCCCCTACCTGTTCTACTTCACCAGCGACGACATGGAACTGGCCGGGGCGTCTCCCGAGACATTGGTGAAGCTGGAGGACGGGGTGCTCCACACCTTCCCCCTGGCGGGCACCCGGCCCCGGGGAAAGACAGCGGAGGAGGATAAGCGGCTGGAAGAAGAACTCCTGTCGGACGAAAAGGAGCTGGCCGAACACAACATGCTGGTGGACCTGGGGCGGAACGACATCGGGAAGATCAGCCGCTTCGGCTCCGTACAGGTGGAGAAGTACCTGTCCATCGAGCGATTCTCCCACGTCATGCACATCGGCTCCACCGTCCGGGGGGAGCTGCGGGAGGACTGCGACGCGGTGGACGCCATCGACGCCATCCTCCCGGCGGGCACCCTGTCGGGAGCCCCAAAGCTGCGGGCGGCGGAGATCATCGACCAGCTGGAACACAACAAGCGGGGGGTGTACGGCGGGGCCATCGGCTACCTGGACTTTACCGGCAACCTGGACGCCTGCATCGCCATCCGCCTGGCCTTCGCCAAAAATGGGAAGGTGTTCATCCGCTCCGGGGCGGGCATTGTGGCCGACTCAGAGCCGGAGAAGGAGTATCAGGAGTGCATCAACAAGGCAAAAGCCGTGGTCCGGGCCCTGGAGCTGGCCCAGAAAGAGAGGGACCTATGATTCTGCTCATCGACAATTACGACAGCTTTTCCTACAATCTGTACCAGCTGGTGGGGAGCCTCAGCCCGGACATCCAGGTGGTGCGCAATGACCAGGTGACGGTGGCGGACATCCGGGAAAAAGCCCCAAGTCACTTGATTGTATCCCCCGGCCCCGGCCGCCCGGCGGACGCCGGGGTGTGTGAGGCGGCTGTCCGGGAACTCTCGGAGGAGCTGCCCATCCTGGGGGTGTGCCTGGGACATCAGGCCATCTGTGAGGCCTTCGGGGGCGTGGTGTCCTACGCAAAAGAACTCATGCACGGCAAGCCCTCCCAGGTGGCGCTGGATCGGAGCTGCCCACTGTTCCGGGGGCTGCCGGACACCATCCAGGCGGCACGGTATCACTCCCTGGCGGCGGTGGAGGACACCCTGCCGGAGTGCCTGACCGTTACCGCCCGCACCGATGACGGGGAGGTGATGGCGGTGCAATATAAGGACCGCCCCGTCTATGGATTGCAGTTCCACCCCGAGTCCATTCTCACGCCTGTGGGCAATCAAATTTTGAAAAACTTCTTGGAGGGATAAGCCATGATTAAGGAAGCCATTGTAAAGATCGTCAGCAAGGAGGACCTGACCTACGACGAGGCCTACACCGTGATGAACGAGATCATGAGCGGCCAGACCTCCCCCACCCAGAACGCCGCCTTCCTGGCCGCCCTGTCCACCAAGAGCGCCCGGGCGGAGACCACGGATGAGATCGCCGGCTGTGCCGCCGCCATGCGCGCCCACGCCGTCCAGGTGGACACGGGCATGGAGGTCTTTGAGATCGTGGGCACCGGCGGGGACAACGCCCACAGCTTCAACATCTCCACCACCTCCGGCCTGGTGGCGGCGGCGGGGGGCGTGAAGGTGGCCAAGCACGGTAACCGGGCGGCCTCCTCCCAGTGCGGCACGGCGGACTGTCTGGAGGCCCTGGGGGTGAACATCCAGCAGAGCCCCCAGCGGTGCATCCAGCTGCTGAAGGAAGTGGGCATGTGCTTTTTCTTCGCCCAGAAGTATCACACCTCCATGAAGTACGTGGGGGCCATCCGCAAGGAGCTGGGCTTCCGCACCGTATTCAACATCCTGGGTCCCCTCACCAACCCAGGGAAACCCTCCATGCAGCTGCTGGGGGTGTACGACGACTACCTGGTGGCTCCCCTGGCCCAGGTGCTCATCAACCTGGGGGTCCGGCGGGGCATGGTGGTCTACGGCCAGGACAAGCTGGATGAGATCTCCATGAGCGCCCCCACCTCCGTATGTGAGATCAAGGACGGCTGGTTCAGGGCCTATACCATCGCCCCCGAGGACTTCGGCCTGAAACGCTGCACCCGGGAGGAGCTGCGGGGGGGCACCCCGGCGGAGAACGCCCAGATTGTTCGGGCCATTCTCTCCGGCACGGAGCGGGGTCCCAAGCGGGATGCGGTGCTCCTCAACGCCGGGGCCTCCCTGTACATCGGCGGAAAGGCGGATACCATGCAGGACGGCGTGGCCCTGGCCGGGGAGCTCATCGACTCCGGCAGGGCACTGGAGACGCTGGAGAAGCTCATCGCCGTGAGCAATCTCCCCGAGGAGGCTCAGACATGACCATTTTAGACCAGCTGGCCGACCACGCCCGGGAGCGGGTGGCGGCGGACCAGGCGGAGAACAGCCTGGACGTGCTCCAGGCCCAGTGCCGCGCCATAGGGCGGGGGAGAGGAGAGCGCTTCCGGGCCGCCCTGGCAAAGCCGGAGCTGTCCTTTATCTGCGAGGTAAAGAAGGCCTCCCCCTCCAAGGGGGTCATCGCGAAAGAATTCCCCTATCTGGAGATTGCAAGGGACTATGAACGGGCCGGGGCGGACGCCATCTCCTGCCTCACAGAGCCCAAGTGGTTTTTGGGCTCCGACCGGATTTTTACGGACATCCGGGGGGCGGTGGACACCCCCATGCTGCGCAAGGACTTTACGGTGGACCCCTACCAGCTCTACCAGGCGAGACTCATGGGGGCGGACTGCGTGCTCCTCATCTGCGCCCTGCTGGACACGAAAACTCTGGAGCGGTATCTGACCATCTGCCACGACTTGGGCCTGTCCGCCCTGGTGGAGGCCCACGATGCCCAGGAGATTGCCTCCGCCGTGTCCGCCGGGGCCAGGATCATCGGGGTGAACAATCGGAATTTGAAGGACTTCTCCGTGAATCTGAACAACGCCGCCCGGCTGCGGGACCAGATTCCTCCCGGGGTGCTGTATGTGGCGGAGAGCGGCGTCCATCGGCCCGAGGACATATCGGCGGTGCGCTCCATGGGGGCGGACGGGGTGCTCATTGGGGAGGCCCTGATGCGCGCCGGGGACAAGGGGGCCATGCTGGCGGCCTTCCGGGAGGCGGCCAGATGACCCGCATCAAGATCTGCGGCCTGAGCCGCCCCCAGGACGTGGCCTATGTAAACCGAGCAAGGCCCGACTGGTGCGGCTTTGTGGTGAACTTTCCCAAGAGCCGCCGCAGCGTCACCCCAGACCAGCTCCGGGCCCTGCGGCGGGAGCTGGACCCGTCGGTGGTCCCCGTAGGGGTATTTGTGGACCAGCCGGTGGAGGTAGTGACAGATCTGCTGAATCGTGGTATCATTTCCATAGCGCAGCTCCACGGCGGCGAGGATGAGGATTACACAGCCGCTCTGCGGGCGGCGGCCCCGGGAAAGGAGATCTGGAAGGCCTTTCAGGTCCACGAACCCGCCGATCTGGAGCGGGCCATCGTCTTCCCGGCGGACCGGATTTTATTGGACAGCGGCCAGGGCACCGGGAGAACCTTCGACTGGTCCCTGCTGAGATACTTTCCCCGGCCCTACCTGCTGGCGGGGGGACTGGACCCGGAGAATTTACCCACGGCCATCCGCACCCTGCACCCCTATGGGGTGGACCTGTCCAGCGGGGTGGAGACGGACGGCTTGAAGGATTTTACCAAAATACAGGCGGCGGTGGCCGCCGCAAGAGAGGAATGAGCACATGTCCAAGGGACGATTTGGCATCCACGGCGGGCAGTACATCCCCGAGACCCTGATGAACGCGGTCATTGAGCTGGAGGAGGCCTACAACCACTACAAAGACGACCCGGAGTTCCAGGCGGAGCTCACAGAACTGCTGAATGAGTACGCCGGACGGCCCTCCCGGCTCTACTATGCCCGGCGCATGACCGAGGACCTGGGGGGCGCGAAGATCTATCTCAAACGGGAGGATCTGAACCACACCGGGGCCCACAAAATCAACAACGTGCTGGGTCAGGCTCTGCTGGCCAAGAAGATGGGCAAGACCCGCCTCATCGCCGAGACGGGCGCGGGGCAGCACGGAGTGGCCACCGCCACGGCGGCGGCCCTCTTCGGTATGGAGTGCGTGGTGTTCATGGGGGAAGAGGACACCCGCCGCCAGGCCCTGAATGTGTACAAAATGCGGCTGCTGGGGGCCACGGTGGTGCCGGTGACCTCGGGCACCGCTACCTTGAAGGACGCCTGCTCCGCCGCCTTCCGGGAGTGGACCACCCGCATCGCGGACACCCACTACTGCCTGGGCTCCGTCATGGGGCCCCACCCCTTCCCCACCATGGTCCGGGACTTCCAGGCGGTGATTTCCAGGGAGATCAAGGCCCAGATGCTGGAGAAGGAGGGGCGGCTCCCCGACGCGGTGCTGGCCTGCGTGGGGGGCGGCTCCAACGCCATCGGGGCCTTCTACCACTTCATTGAAGACCCCTCCGTCCGGCTCATCGGCTGCGAGGCCGCGGGGCGGGGGGTGGACACTCCGGACACCGCCGCCACCATCGCCACGGGAAAGCTGGGCATCTTCCACGGTATGAAGTCCTACTTCTGCCAGGATGAGTTCGGCCAGATCGCTCCGGTGTACTCCATCTCCGCCGGTCTGGACTACCCGGGCATCGGTCCGGAGCACGCCATGCTCCACGACACGGGGCGGGCGGAGTATGTGGCGGTCACCGACGAGGAGGCGGTCAGTGCCTTTGAGTACCTGAGCCGCACCGAGGGGATCATCCCCGCCATCGAGTCGGCCCACGCGGTGGCCCACGCCGTGAAGCTGGCCCCTGCCATGGGAAAGGACAAGATCATCGTCATCAACATTTCCGGCCGGGGGGACAAGGACTGCGCCGCCATCGCCCGGTACAGAGGGGAGGAGATTTCCGAATGAGCCGTATCACAGACGCGTTTTCCCACGGGAAGGCGTTTATTCCCTTCCTCACCTGCGGGGACCCGGACCTGGGGACCACCGAGGCGGCTGTCCGGGCCATGGCAGCGGCGGGGGCCGACCTGATTGAGCTGGGCGTCCCCTTCTCCGATCCCACCGCCGAGGGGCCGGTGATTCAGGCCGCCAACCAGCGGGCGCTGGCCGCCGGGGCCACCACCGACAAGATCTTTGAACTGGTCCGCCGCCTGCGGAAGGATGTGACCACACCCATGGTGTTTATGACCTACGCCAACGTGGTGTTCTCCTACGGCACCGAGCGGTTTGTCTCCACGGCGGCGGAGGCCGGCATGGACGGGCTCATTCTCCCCGACGTGCCCTACGAGGAGAAGGGGGAGTTCGCCCCGGTGTGCCGGAAATACGGCCTGGACTTCATCTCCCTCATTGCGCCCACCTCAGAGGGACGCATCGCTATGATTGCCCGGGAGGCGGAGGGGTTTCTCTACTGCGTCTCTTCCCTGGGGGTGACCGGCGTGCGGGGGGAGATCACCACCGATGTGGGACGGATGGTCCGCCTGGCCAAGGAGGCCAACCCGGACCTGCCCTGTGCCGTAGGCTTCGGCGTCTCCACTCCGGACCAGGCGGCCGCCCTGGCCCACACGGCCGACGGAGTGATTGTGGGTTCCGCCATCGTTACGCTGGCCCAGCAGTATGGCCGGGAGGCAGTTCCCCATATCCGGGACTATGTAGCGGACATGAAGGCCGCCCTCTCCCGTCCCTGAGCGAAGCTGAAAGCCCCTGGAACGGTTCACACTGAACCGTTCCAGGGGCTTTTCTGTAAGATAACGTCAGCTGCCCTTTGTGGACGGCGGCAGGGAGGGCGGAAGCTGGTCTTCGGAGGTCACAGAACCCCGGTGATCCGGTAACCGGCCTTTTCCACCCGCTGTTTGATCTGCCCGTCGTCCACCGGCTGGGAGTATAGGACTGTCAGAAGGCCCTTTTTCCAGTCGGCACGGCCCGCCGCGCCGTGGATGTCGTTGACGGCCTCCTCCACCCGCACCTTGCAGTGCTCGCAGTGCATCCCCTCCACCCGGAAGGTTTTCTCTCCCGTCACATGGGACAGTTTTTTCTTCCGCGGCCGGTAGCTTCCCCCGCCGCAGCAGCCGCCTTCTCCCTTGAAGTGGCGTATGGTGTACCAGATCCCCACGGCGACGGCGGCCGTCAGGAGGACAATCAGAATGATGTTTTCCATGGTGGATCAGACTCCTCCCTGTGCGGAGGGGGATGCGGCCCAAAGGCGCGCATCCCCGTTCCGGTGCAGTCTCAGTGTTTTTTTGCTTGGCGGCTGTGTCCGCCGCAGGCTCCGCCTCCGCACTGCTTGGCATAGGGGCAGCCGATGCAGGTCTCGCCCCGCTTTTTTGCCCGATAGAGGTAGAGAAGGACGCCTCCGAGAATGGCCAGGACAATGGCCGCAACGATGAAATCAATCATGACGGTTTACCGAGTGGCGGCCGTGTTAGGGGCGTCCAGGCGGTACTCCTCCTGGATGTGCCGGTTGGCACGTCGGGCCAGTGTGACGACGACGGAGATCATGACGATGATGCCGATGAGGCCGCCGATGGCGGCGCTGACATTCAGCAGGGCGGGAGCGGTGATCAGCGTGCCGATGGTGTACACCAGATAGGCCACGGTGTAGCCGGTGCACAGCTGCAATCCGATGCCGCCCAGCACCCACTTGGTGCTCTTCATCTCCGAGTTCATGGCCCCGATGGCGGCGAAGCAGGGGGGCGTGTACAGGTTGAACATCAGATAAGCCAGAGCGGCCACCGGAGTAATGGCAATGTAGGCGGCCACATCCGCGCCGGCGCCCTCCACCATAGCCAGCTCATCCACGTTGATGAAGTTCTCCAGGCCCACAAAGCACACGGCCAGGGTGCCCACCACGTTCTCCTTGGCGATGAAGCCGGTGACGGCGGCGGCGGCCAGCTGCCAGCTAAGCACGCCCACGATGGGCACCAGCAGGACGGCGAAGGGGGCGGCGATGGAGGCCAGAATGGAGGAGTCGGCCGTCTCAGCCACCTGGAAGCTCCAGTTGAAGGTCTGCATGATCTGCACCACGGTGTTGCACAGCAGGATGATGGTGGCGGCCTTCACGATATAGGCCCAGCCCCGGCTGCACATGGACTTGAAGGCGAACCACAGGGAGGGGAGCTTGTACTCGGGCAGCTCGATGATGAAGAAGGACTTGCGCACCTTATAGCCGGTGACCACGTTCACCAGCAGGGCACCCAGAAAGATCAGGACGATGCCGGTGACATACATCAGGAAGCTGACCCAGCCTGCGTTGTCGAAGAACGCGCCGGCGATCAGGGTGATGACAGGGATCTTGGCGCCGCAGGGCATGAAGGTGGTCAGCATGGCGGTGGCCCGGCGCTCCCGCTCATTGCGGATGGTGCGGCAGGCCATGACGCCGGGGATGCCGCAGCCGATGCCGATGACAAAGGGGATCACCGACTTGCCGGACAGACCCACCTTTTTAAAGATGGGGTCCAGCACCACAGCCACACGGGACATGTAGCCGCAGTCCTCCAGCAGGGCGATGAGGAAGTACATGACCATGACCAGGGGCAGGAAGCCTACCACGGCGCCCACGCCGCCGATGATGCCGTCTACCAGCAGGGCGGACAGCAGCGGGTTGGCGTCAGCCACCAGCTCGCCCACCCAGCCCTGGAAATTTTCGATCTGGGCCACCAGAGCGTCGGCAATGTAGGGGCCTACCCACACCTGGGAGATCTGGAACACCAGGAACATGACCACGGCGAAGATGGGGATGCCCAGCCAGGGCTTGGTGAGAACGGTGTCGATGGAGTCGCCGCTGTTCTTGTCCTTGGTGAACACCTTCCGCTTTTCCACCTGGGCCACAATCCCGTTGACGAAATCAAAGCGCTTCCGGTCGGCGGTCTCCACAACCTTCTTGTCCGTCAGGTCGATGTCACCCTCCCGGTAGGGGGCCTCCTGCACCCGGCCCGCCTGGGCCGCCGCGGCCTCCACCACAGCTTTCAGCCCCTCGTTGGAGGTGGAGACCGTCTGGATCACCGGGCAGCCCAGCTTGGCGGACAGGGCCTCCACGTCGATTTTAGTCTCTTTCTTCTCGTTGATGTCGCTCTTGTTCAGCGCCACCACCACGGGGATGCCCAGCTCCAGCAGCTGGGTGGTGAAAAACAGGCTGCGGCTCAGGTTAGTGGCGTCCACGATGTTGATGATCACATCCGGATGCTCCTTCTTCACATAGGAGCTGGTGATGCTCTCCTCGCTGGTGAAGGGGGACATGGAGTAGGCGCCGGGCAGGTCCACGGCGATGAGCTGCTCCTCGCCGCCGTAGTAGGCCTTCTTGATGGGGTGTTCCTTCTTCTCCACCGTGACGCCCGCCCAGTTGCCGACCCGTTCATTCCGGCCGGTGAGGGCGTTGTACATGGTGGTCTTACCGGAGTTTGGATTGCCGGTCAGAGCAATTCTCATGTAAGATTCCTCCCTTGATGGATGTTTTGCTGATTTGACTCCCTCTCGGATGCACCCATCCGATTTCGATAAATTAGCTCTTGCTAACTGATGCGCCGGGAAAAGGGCAGCGCGAAGCTGCCCTGCTGCTTAGACGATGATCGCGTCGGCCAGTTGCTGGTCAAAGTTGTACCTTGCGTCCTTGATGGCGACAATACAGCCTCCCTTAATGTGAGAAATCACCGTGATTTTCTCACCGCTGTAGCAGCCCAGAGAGAACAAAAAAGCGTTCATCTCCTCATCGTCGGTGTCGATTTGGCGGATGACGTATTCCTGGCCCTCTACTGCATCTGTTAACTTCATGCCTGATACCACCGTTCACGATTTGATCAAGCCAAGCGACCGGCATTTTGATTACCAAGTGCTAACTTGTCGGTGAAAAGAAAATTAGCTCTCGCTAACTTCATGGAAGATTATACGTCCTGCCCTGTGGTTTGTCAACCCTAATTTCAATCTTTTTACACATCGCACCGTCTGGAAGGGCTAGACAAGCGCGGCGGGACGCCGGCGGCCTCCTGCCGGTCATCGGAGGGAAGCCTGGAAGCAGAGAAGGGGAGGAGGCCGCCCTTGACTTTTTTCCTACTTTTGTGTATGCTATACGAAATGAGCGGCGGCCGCCGCACGGGTGTGGACCTGTCAGCGCCCCATGTTCAAATGAAATATGCGCCTGTGATGGAATTGGTAGACATGCGAGATTTAGGTTCTCGTGCAGCGATGCGTGTGGGTTCGAGTCCCTTCAGGCGCACCATGGCGAGTGTTCTTATAGCATTTGAAACGCTGTAAGAACACTCGTCTTTTTTTGTTGTTTTCATCCGGCGATGGTGGATGGGGCGTAGTTGACGACTACGCCCTTTCTTGTGTTTACGGACACCTCCGGGGCGGGCAGCGGGATGAGGTCGGGGATCTCGATGGCACCCACGCAGTTGTAGTGGATACGGAGCCGCTGCTCCCACACTCCGTCTACCTTCTCGGCGTTGAATATGAGCGATACGGACAGCACGTTTAATTTTGTTATCGCTATGCTGCAATCGCAG
>ENA-ORUM01001531-ORUM01001531.1-human-gut-metagenome-genome-assembly--contig:-NODE-1531-length-17970-cov-2.952275_pt1 | contig 17970 bp, 14 predicted proteins | sample MGYA00242083_ERZ509217 | MGnify/ENA primary metagenome ERZ509217 (study PRJEB26280, sample SAMEA2338831) | human gut metagenome | biome: human gut; feature: human-associated habitat; material: faeces... | reverse complement strand
AACCTTTCCGGCTCTACCACATTTTATGGAAAACTTACCACTTTTCGCGCAGAAAAGAACGGTACAGTCTATGTAAAATGGACCTCTTCAGACACAGCAAACGGCGAATTTTTCATCTATCACAAAGCGCCTCTTTCCATCGTGGAAGCGCCGGATCAAAGTGAGCTTGGAAGTTCCATACCAAAAGGGCTCCAGCAGGAAGATTTTTGCTATTACCATATCAACTACGTTTATACCCCCAATAAAGGAAACCCTACTACTTTTGAATGGGTATTCCCTGTTATAGCCGGGATAGATTATACCTTCATGTGGTATGCATCTTCTGCTTCTTCACTGTATCTGAATGAATTTTCACTGGGCTACACCGACACCAAAGAAGCCTAAACGAAAGGAGAGAATAAACATGTTAGTCAATTTTGACAAAACCGGACGTGTAAACTGGTATAATACGGAAATCAGTCAAAAAGAAGCTGATTCTTATTTATCAGAAAATACAATATGGTTGGATACAGATTTCCCAGAAGTGGTTGCTAAAGAAGGTTATCGACTGTTGTATTATGTAAATGCTGATATGAAATCTGTACGAGTTGAATATGAAGCAATACAAGAATCTGAGCCAACACAATTGGACATCGTCGAGGCAGAAGTAAAAAAGAAAAATGCTGACATCGCCAATGCAGCAATAGAAGTCTATGAAAAAGAACTGCATACTGCTTACAGGGAAGGAGTGAACAGCCTGTGAACAAAGAAGAACTGATGGAAAAAATGAGAGAAAAGGGGATGCAGGACGCACAGGTGCTGCAGGAAAAAGCGGGTAGTATGACCGGAACAGAATTGAATGGAAGCAAAGAAGCCATCCCGGATTTTACGGCGGCAGCGGCAAAAATGAATATGCTGGAACGGGAAGTGGGATTTGTCTGCAAATCTTCCGCTGGACGTGTGGTGAAGCTGCTGCAGGTATATGATTCCAGCATTTATACGGCGGAGCCGGAGGAGTTTTCGGCACAATGGGGGGTTGTATGGTCACAAGACCCTGCACATGCACTGCCGTTTATTGCCTTAGCCACATCGCCTTACGGTAAAGGGGACTGCTGCACAGAAAATGAAATGGTGTATCGTTCTAAGATCGAAAACAATGTATGGGCGCCGTCAGAATACGCACAGGGATGGGAAAAGGTGGAATAGGAGGTGCAGAGATGAAACTGAGAGAACTTTTAACAACCGTCGACCAGCTCCGCCCAAACGCCTTTACAGATGCGGAGAAGATCCGCATGGTGAACACGGTGGAAGGTCGCATTTACAAAGATATTTTAAGCAAATACGAAGGGGAAGAACATGTATTTGTACCCTTTGCAGAAGGACAGGAGGAGCGGGAACTGGTGGTTCCTGTTCCTTACACAGACGTGTATGTGTTTTATCTTGCCAGCATGATGGACTTTTACAACGGCGATTCCGGCAGATACAATGACAGCATGGTTTTGTATAATCAGGCATGGGAAGAATTCCAGGCACACTATTTGCAGACACACACACCGAAGCAAACGAACCTTTGCGGCATGATCCCATTGAGGGGGTGGTGAGATGAAATTACCAAGACTGAGCGGGAGAGAAGCGGTGGCGGACAGGCTGGTTTCTTTTCAAGGTATCAACGTACTGGATACGGCAGCACAGGGGGCTTTTGTGGACATGGAAAACATGTCCTCTGACCATTTCCCCTATCTGTCTATCCGAAAGCCTAGAGGAACCGTACAGAAGCTGACAAAGGCAAACGGGCTTTTGGTACGGGAAAAGATGTTTTATGTGGACGGCACAGAAGCCTTTTACGATGGGAAGAAAGTGGGAGATGTGACGGACAGCGAAAAGACGCTGCTTTCCATGGGGGCTTATATCCTGATATTCCCGGACAAGATTTCTTACAACACCGCAGATGGCAAGTGGGAGAGTATGGAAAACAGCTACACTTCCACAGGGACCGTCACATACAAACAGTCCTATTTGACAGAAACAGATTTAGACCCGGAAGGGCAGATTTACGTCAAGATCGAGGCGGCAGGCATCAACACAGGATTTGAAACAGGGGACGGCGTGGAAATCAGCGGTTTCAACGTGGAAAATCTGAACAAAACAACAGTGCTGAAGGATGTGGGGGATGGATATCTCCTCATCGTAGGACCTATCGATAAGGATGGGAGCCAGACGGAGCCCATCACCATCAAGCGGACAGTGCCGGACATGGATTTTTACACCGTTTCAGAAAACCGTTTATGGGGTTGTTCCTCCAAAAACCATGAGATCTATGCGTCAAAGCTGGGAAGTTTTCGGAATTTCAACTGTTTTGATGGCGTAAGCAGTGACAGCTATGCCGCAACCATCGCCAGCGACGGGGATTTCACGGGAGCAATCACCTATCTGGGATATGTGATGTTCTGGAAAGAAAATGCCGTTTACAAGGTGTATGGCAATCGTCCTTCCAATTTTCAAATCGTGGAAGGGATGCTGCGGGGCGTTGCGAAAGGATGCGGGAGAAGTCTTTGCATCGTCAACGAGGTTTTATACTACAAGTCAGAAAGCAGCGTCATGAGCTTTCAAGGGGCATTGCCAACGGATGTGGGGGCGGTGCTGGAAGCGGGATACGGTGCGGCGGAAGCGGGAAGGATGGGAAACAAATACTATATTTCCATGGAAAACGGGCTTTTTGTCTACGACACGGCAAAGGGACTATGGCACCGGGAGGACAACACAAAAGGGAGATATTTTTCCACTTACGGAAGTGTGCTGTACTATTTGGACGGGAACACCATCAAGACCATGGAAGGAACGGACGAAGAAGTCATTGCGTGGTATGGGGAAACAAACGATTTTACATACAACATGCCGGACAGCAAATTTGTATCACGCTTTTCCATCCGCATGATGGTACCGGCGGGAGCGGCAGTGGAAATCTACATCCAGTACGACAGCACGGAGGCATGGCAGCGATTGAAGCAGATTGGGGGCATGCGTACAAATATTGTGAATGTGCCTGTGATTCCCAGACGGTGCGACCACTTCCGTTTACGCTTTGCTGGATACGGTCCGGCGATTTTGCAGGATATGACCATTTATCTCACCAGCGGCAGCAACGAGCGGAGGTGATGCCATGGCTATTTACAGCGGGATCCAATTACCGGATATGGGAGGAATTGATGATAGAAAAGAACGACAGCAGATACTCAATTATCTTGCCCTGCTGGATGAAAAACTACGGTACATGTTTCAGAACATCGACCCAGAGGAGAACTATACACCTAGTGCCTTCCAGAACTACATTAAGACAGAGAAAGGGCTTACCAGTTTACAGGTGGAGCAGGGGAAGATTTCTTCTCTGGTTTCGGACTTAGAGGGGAACTTTTCTCTGCTGGAACAGACCGTGAACGGGATTTCCTCCATTGTGTCGGATATGGAAGGGAATTTTTCCGTGCTGGAACAAACAGTGAATGGGATACAGAGCACTGTGGGGAATATCGACGGGGAATTGTCCATGGTGAGCCAGGAGGCGGACAAGATCAACTGGATCGTGGCAAGTGGTACAAGTGCGTCAAATTTCACATTGACCAGCCGTATGGCAAGTTTGGTGGCGGATGAAATCGATGTGACGGGGTTCGTGACGTTCAACGACCTGGAACGGAGCGGAAAAACAACCATCAACGGGGACAACATCACCACCGGAGAGATCGCTTCGGATTACATACATTTAGGTGATCTGATGGCAGTTTATCGAACGGGATTTAGCAGTATCATAGGCGGATACATCGGATACGACACCGGTGACGACGGGAACGCCAGCACAAGCGGCATCAAGGTTGCATCGGAAAGTGAATGGAATTATCTGATTTGCACCAACAGCGGCGTGCGTATGACGTATGATGACACCAATGCTGTGTACTGCATCGACGGCGGTGTGTATATGACGGCAGGAAGTTACGGAACCGTGCTGGACGATTCTAACGGGAATTTTTGCCCGGATGTGGATGATGACCAGCTTTTGGGGAAAAGCAGTAGACTATGGCAGGGGGTGTATGCCGGAAACGCCACCATACAGACATCGGACAGACGGAAGAAAAACAGTATCAACTATGACATGGAACGGTACGAAACATTTTTCCATCTTTTGAAGCCAACGCAGTACAAGCTGAACAATGGGGACAGCGGACGGTATCACGTGGGGTTTATTTCTCAGGATGTGGAGGAAGCCATAGAAGAAGCAGGGCTTACAAGCCTAGAATTTGCGGGATTCATCAAAAGCCCGGTCCATGAGGTGGAGTATCCCAACGGGGACTATGACACCAGTACACCAATCATAGACTACAAATACGCTCTGCGCTATGCGGAATTTGTGGCACTGAATACCTACATGATACAGCAGTTATATAAACGAGTAGAAGCATTGGAGGGGAAAGCATGAAACTGAAGAAAAGAGCTATCATCGAAAGTCTGGACAGCGTGGCGAACCTTTACAGCAAGGAAATGGAAGCAGAAGCGGCGCTTTTGATGCTGGGGAACGCTTTGCAGCTGAACCGGGCGGCGGAAGCAGTGAAAAGTGAGCTGCAGGAGGCAACGAAGGACAGAAACACATGGAAGGCAGAAACAGACAGGATTTTGGAAGAAACCATGGAAGTGCCTATTCATACAGTGGATGTGCGGAAGATTGGGTGCAGGGTAAGTCCTGCCCAGATGCATAAGGTGCTATTTTTGTTTTGACAAAAAGGGAATGAAGTTGTAAAATAAACTTACAAGTTAATTCTTGTCTTTCTTTGACATAAAGATCCCAAGGAATACTCCGGTTGAGCACGGAGTATTTCTTTTTTTGAGGAAGTATGGTAAAATGAAGATGCCGTTTTTGTCGGTAATGATTTTACAGAAAATTACCGAAAAGAAAATACCCTGCCGGAAGGCGGGGTATTTTTTTATGGGTATACGGAAAAGGGAGTAGATCAAACCGACACCCTTTAAAAAAAAAGAACGTCAGAGATGACGTTCTTTTTATGTTCAGGATTTGTTCAAATCGGATAATTTTTCGTAAACAATTTTATTTCCACAGTAGGAACAGAACAGAGAATTTTCCTGCAATCTTTCACCACATTTATTGCAGAAAAGGATTGGTTTTTCGGATAGATTTGATTGTTTTTCTTTGGATGTATCACCTTCTGTGGGAGGAATGGTGGTATCAATCATTCTGTCTACGGCTTTATTTGGATCAAGATATTTCTTAGGGACGGAATACCCAAGCTGTTTTAAGAAAAGGGCATACTGATAATTTTGCAATCTGGATTCGGATGCAAGACGTTCTTTTTCGAGGATTTCCTGACGAATATTGTATGCTTTGTAATTACTTATGATTTGATAGAGCAAGAAAAGCGCAATGAGTAATACAATGATCAATTCTGCAAAGGAACGCTTGTTATCAAAAATAATAGATTGTCCATTCAAAAATAGCATGACTTCAGCAAAGAAAAATAATAACCAAAAAAGAAACAAAACGATAGAACCAGGAGCAATCTTTTTCTTATCTACATCACGGATGCCGTCAACAGCAATCTCACGATAGTCTTTATCAACAAAATGTTTTCCGCATTTTTCACATGTCAAAAGAGGAGAACCATAATGCCCTTCCCCTTTTGGTTCAAATACAGTATAAGCATGATTGCAGTGAGGGCATTTTTTTGTTTTGTATTGCATAGTTTTCAGCAACCTTTCAGATTTTTCGGAAATAACAGAATTTACCATCAATATACCATGGTGGGGAAAGCGTGACAATAGACCTTTTCCACAAAAAGGGGCTGGGGGAAGTTTCCTCCTGATTTCTTTAGAATGAAAAGAAAAAAGGAGGTCGGGAGCTATGGCAAAAACACTGGAAGAATATTTGAAGGAAAACCCGAATTTGAGCATTTCTCAGGCGGACATGGACCTGGGACGGCAGAACTTCGGGGCACTGGAAGAAATCATCAAGGCAAGACAGGACTGGGCAAACGCTACCACAAAAGAAGAAAAGGACGCGGCACACAACCGGGCGGAGACCATCCGCAAGTATTATGGAAATTACAGCGGCGGCACAGACGGCATGAGCGGACAGTACAGCCCCACATACGTGAAGCCAAGCAGTGCGGCGAACGAGGACAATATACAGGCGATTTTTGACCGTTTGAACGGGGCATATAAAGGGAACGCGCCTACATGGACTCCAAAGTATGAAAGTGAAATTGAAGATATTCTGGACGAAATCGGAAACCGTGATCCATTTGAATATGATTTGATGGAGGACCCTATGTACCAGCAGTACAGAGATAGTTATATCCGAGAAGGGAAAAGAGCCATGGAGGACACAGCGGCGCAGACAGCAGCCATGACAGGCGGTTACGGCAGTACATACGGCGCGACAGCGGCACAGCAGGGGTACGATAGATATTTGGAGGGGCTCAATGATGTGGTGCCACAGCTGGAACAGAACGCATACGGCAGATACCGAGATGAACTGGGTGACATGTATAACCAGATGAGTGCGTTGCAGCAGGAAGAAAGCAGACTGTTTAACCAGTACGCGGCAGAAAGAGGATTTTCACAGGCGGACAGGGATTTTGCTTATAATGCAATGCTGGCGGCTATGAATCAGAACAACTATGAGAACGAGTTTGACAGAGGAATCTTTGAAAGTGACAGAGATTTTGATTTCAATGAAGGCACAACAAAATGGCAGATGACGCAGGAGGAAAGGCAGAACGCCATCGACAACGCTCTGGCAATCGGAGATATTGAGGCATTAAAAGAACTGGGATACGATACCACATATTTAGAATTTTTACAGCAGGTGGAACGGGCACAGGGGAACGCCGCCATCCGGCAGGCACAGCAGGCGTATACAGCAGGAAAAAGCAGCGGAAAGAAATATTACAAAACTGGTGATGGAGATGATGACGGGGACGATGATGGAAATGGGGATGATGGAAATGGAAACAGCAGTGCAAAAAATAAAGCACGGGCGGCATTGATGAGTGTATATCTGATCCATGGAGACAGCATTTTGTTTGATGATGCAGTTAACAATATGCTGCAAAAAGGGATTATTACAGAACAGGACTATAACGACTTCAAAAACAGCATGGAAAAATGAGGTGATAAAGCATGCGTTCTATCGAAGAAATCAAAAATAAGGCATGGAAAGACAGAAAAGATATTCCTGCCATTGATACAGGATCAGTGCTGAATACAAGTTTCAAATTATTTGACCAGTACAGAGAAGCAACGAAGCCAAAAGTAACAGGCGGGACAGTAAACCCGACAATATCCTACGGAAATGTGCGGGAAAATCCTGTGCTGAAACGGAAAACAAATACCACAAAAACATACAGTCAGGCATTGACGGAAAGCAGAAACAAAGCAAAGGTTTTGGAAAATGGGGCAAAACTGCCGACGGTGATCCCGCCCAAGGGGGATGTGAGCAAGCTGATCCTGCCGAACACAGGGGGCGGCGGAACGGTCAATCCAACACTGAAACGTAATGAAGTACGGACAAATTATGACTATATGACAGACCGGGAAGCGGCTGTTTACAAATATTACCGTGACAGAGGACAGGTGGAAAAGGCGCAGGAATATCTGGATGCACTGGAAATGGATGTGAACCAGAGAGCAGCCATGGAGAAAAGAGAGGATGCAAAGAAGCTGGCGGAGGAAAGCACAGCGGCGGCACTGTATGCCCGTGCAGTTGGGAACATTGGACAGGCAGCCGGGGCAGTTTACGCGGCGGCAATGGAAGGGGCTGACAAGCCCGTTGATCCTTATCACCCACTCATGGGCGGCGTGAACATGAATGAGGGACTTTATGAAGGGCTTATGGGACAGAGTACCGGGGCAAATAAGGTGTTTAAGGATATTGGTCTTGGCATTTTTGACTGGGGTACACAGGCAGCACTTTTGGGACCTGCGACACCCTATGTCATGGCGGCAGGGGCTATGGCAGGGAATACAAAAGACGCTTTGGAGAGAGGCGGTACCACGGATGAAGCGGTCATGTTTGGGATTGCCGGAGGTGCGGCAGAAGCTATCACAGAAAAACTGGGGTATGACAGATTATTCAAATATGGCGCAAATGCCATTGCCAAGAAGTTGGGGCATGCTGGTTTGTTTGAACTAAGTGAAAAGATCGCTGATAAAGGCGCGTTGGCAAAATTCCTATGGGAAGTCATGCCACATGGTGTATCTGAAGGGCTGGAAGAAGCAACATCAGAATTTACCAATATCGTGGCGGATACGCTTGTTTTAGGGGATAACAGCCAGATGAAGCAGATTGCGCAGACAGCCATGGAAAACGGCGCAACAGAAAGCGAAGCAATCAGAACAGCACTGTGGGAAGGTGCGAAACAGGTGGCATACAGCGGGGGCATCGGCGCAGCCAGCGGCGGTGTGATTGCCGGCGGTATTGGCGGAATTAGCCGTGCGAAAGGAAGAAACGCACTGGAAATGACAATGAATCCGGCAGGGATGGCAAGGGAAGCCATGACAAACGCGGGAAACGAAGTGGCACAGAGAACAAATGCCATGAGAAGCCAAGGAAAGGCAGAAGTACCGGAAGGGACAACACAGGGAAATGTGTTGCCGGAACAGGGAAATGTGTTATCAAGCAGAGAAAATATGTTACCAGAACAGGGAAATGTGATGGTAAACAGCGAAAATGTGCCGGAAGTGACGCAGCAAAACAAAGCCCTGCGGGATTTTGGAGAAAAGTACTACTACACCGAAGGGCAGAAGGTCGTCAACGAGGAGGCGGAACGGAGAGGGAACACATCTTTTATTCCTGCTTTCCAGACATACTACACAGCGGGACTTACGGGGGTAAAAGAAAGCGACATCAAACAGACGGCGGAAACCATTGTGGCAGACAAGGGGCTTTTGAGCGCGGCATATCTGGCAGGGGTGAACGACCGGAAAGCAGACCTGGAAGCAAGAATGAAAGGCACAGGGAAAATGGGACAGACTGTCGGCGTTTTTCTGGAAACGGATGCTGTGACAAAGGAACAGAGAAGTCTTGCGGAGTTGGTGAGCCGCGTGGCAGAGCTGGAAGTAGTGCTGGTAGATGAACTGCCACAGGACAGGCGTGGATATTACGAAAACAACAAAGGGCGTGTTACCATTGCCCTGAACAGCGGGCAGTTTGCGGGGACATTGTTCCATGAATCAATTCACTACATCAGAGAAGCGAATCCAGAAGGATTTGACAGACTGCGGCAGGTGGTATTTTCTGCGGCGGCTGCGAAACAGGGTATTGATTTAGAAAGCTATACCCAAAAATATGAAAAGATGTATGGGGAAGTGTATCAGGAAGCCGGACAGAAAGTAGACTATGACATGATCCTGGAAGAAATGACGGCTGATGCTTTTGCAGAGGTAGCAGGTGATGAAAAGACATTCAGAACATTTGTAAAAGAAATGCAGAATACCAACCCGTCTGTACTGGAAAAAATCAAAGAATTTCTGGAAAATCTGCTGGAAACATTGAAAGGGCTGGTCAATGACGGGCGTTTTTCCTCATTCGGGGAGGAAATCAGAAAGGACATCAAGGAAACAGAGAAACTGGCAAAAATGCTGGCGGAGGAAATGAAGAAAGCCGGGGAGAAGCAGAGAGGAGAAAAGACAAACAGAGAAAATGGAAAACAAGTTTTTTCAGACATAAATTTAGAGGCAGACCCCAAAGTACCTGGAACCGAAGTTCGTTTCTCCTATAAAAATAAAAACGATCTGCCTCTTATGGAAAATATAACACAGTCAAAAAAAGAAGACAATGGAAAAGAAAGAGGATCAGAAAATAGATTTTCCTTGAAAGAACCCATAGAAGAAACGAAAGACCTGATTGCTGTTCATAACCTGACTGGTGAGAAACTGCGCAAACTCTTAGACTTGCAGGGGATTCCCATGCCGAGTATTGCTATTACAAAAAGCGATGCCACGGCGGAGGATTTTGGGGAAATTTCTTTGGTGTTTCGGAAAGATGCCATTGATCCGGCAGACGAAAGAAACAAGGTGTTTGACGCAGACGCATGGACCCCAATGTTTCCTACGATGGATAAAGAGGAATACAGAAAAACAAGAGCGTTTCTGGAAGAACTGGTGCGGACTATGCAGGCACAGACCAAAAGCGGAAAAAATGCCAAAGGGTTTATGGGGGAAAACACCATGCGGGCAGCCATGGCAAACAGATTTATTTCCTTAGGTGAGATCAAGGAAGCAAGAGAAAAACTGGAGCATTTGCCCAAGGAAGAATTCGAAGCACTGCGAGAAGAAATGAACCAGCGGCTTTTTGGTGTGTTGGAAAAAATTTATGATACAGGCAGCCAAACTGGCATCAATGAGGTTTATGAAATGGAGGATATTGGTGAACAGATTCAGAACATGGCGGAGGAAGTAAAGGGGGTACCGAGTGCCCAGCAGATCCAGCAGAATCTGAAAAAAGCAGGATATCCCATTTCCATGGAACTGGCGGAACAGACAGCGAGAGTTTTGGAAGAAATTAAGGAAATGCCAACAGATTTCTTTGAGGCAAAGCCGGAACGTGTGGTGGAATTTGCGGAAGTGGCAGCGGCGGTAGTACCTGATGATCTTGAGGTGGATCTGCGAAAGGCAGTGGAAAACAAAATTCCACAAGTGCTGGAATATGAGGCGGGAAGCAAAGAAAGCAGAGTGCAACAGCTCAATCGAGTGGAAGGTGTGCGGTTTTCCATCCGGGAGGAAGAATATGAAGATCTGGTGGAAAAAAACGAAGCCTTGCAAGAAGCAAATGAAGCCCTGAAAGAAGCAAATGAAGCCCTGCGCAGACAGCTTGAAATTACGAAAGACGCCGTACATGATCCGGTCAGCGCAAAGAAAGCCGTCAGAAAGTGGCTGAAATCAATCAAAAGTACATACGATGTAGATATTTTCACAGAAAAATTTCTTGCTTTGGCGGACTATGTGGCAAATGCCGGGGATCAAGTGGATATGCAAATGGTCATGGGGGCGTTGCAGAAGCTGGCGTATGACGCGTTATCCAAAAGTAAAGTGTTGAACACAGACCTTTCCGACGCATACAAGGATTTCAAGGAAGATGTACGAAAGACAAAAATCAAAGTGACAGACAGCATGCTGGAAGAATTGGAGTATTATGGAGGATATATCGAATTCAGAAAGCGGAATTTCGGGAAGCTGAACCTGAGCAGACAGGGAGGCGTTCCGGCAGACGTATTTTATCAGGAGATGGCGGAAAAATACCCAGGGTTATTGAAGGAAGGAAACGTAAAAACACAGGTGGATATTCTCATAGACTTAGCCAATACTGTAGATAGTTTACAGCCCATCTATGAAAACCCTTATGGCATGAATCTGGACGAATACGCCATGGATGCGGCTTATGATCTGTGGGATATGTACTTTGACATCGAGATGCAGAAGCCTACCTTTGCGGACAAATACGAAAAGAAGGTAGAGCAGCTAAAGATTGAAAATCAGAAGCTAAAAGAGGCGAAAAACAAAATGCGGCAGGAAATGAAAGAGCGGCACGAAGAACAGATGGAGAAAGCAAAGGCAGAAGCAAACAAGAGGCTGGCAGCGGAAAGAGAAAAATATATCCATCAGGTGGATGTTCTGCTGGAAGAAAAATACAAATTGCGTCAGAAGCTGGAAACACAGTGGAAAGCACATAAAAACAGTATGGTGGAGGCGCAAAGAACAGAACTGGCAAGGCTGATAGCAGAGGGGAAAAAGACAGCGGCGGAAATCAGGGAACTGAAAAAAGACAAAAAAGAACTAAAACAGAGAATGGATGAAGTGCTGGAAAGAGAAGACCTTTGGGTACAGGCTTGTCAGGCGATCTTGAGAGAAAACAATAAAGAAATCAATCGTTATAAAAAACAAGTACAAAGGTTAAAAGAAAGCAAAGAAAAACAGAGAGAAAGAGCCATTAGAAAATACGACAGATTGTTAGAAGCAAAATTTCAGTTGCAGGATCGGCAGAAGAAGCAGAGCGAAAGAAGGAAATACGCAAAGTATCGCCGGATCGTGGAGCAGGAAACAAACAAAATGCTGAAATGGATCACGAAGCCAACAGACACTTATCATGTGCCGGAGGAAATGACAAAGGGACTGAAGGAACTTCTGACAAAAATCGGGACAAGTGATGGAGAAATCATGATCATGCAAAACGATCTGTTTCAGGCAATCAAAGATCTGGAACGGTTCAGACCAAAGGATGGAAAAGAAGAAGCAGATTTTTTTGTGGAGCATGATGAACAGACCATTGACAGCATGAATGAATTCATTAGAAAATATCCGAATGGATTTGATTTGGAAAACCTTCCTGCAGATGAGATGAAAGAACTGGCGGATATATTGCGGAGCATCCATAAGCGGATTACAAACGCCAATAAATTTATTTCGTTATTCCGACAGGTGGAAGTGCGAGAAGTCAGTGAGAAATTTTTATCAGAAAGTCAGAAAATGAAAAACACTATACAGGAAGGACGGACCAGACAGGTTTTGGATTTCTTCAATATGGATTTGGTAGATCCATACAGTTTTTTCTCTGGCATGGGGGATTCTGTAAGAAACACGTTATTCAAAGCGACAGAAGAAGGATTTGAACGGAAAATCCGGCACGAAGCGGAAGCAGAGAAATTCATTTCCGGCATCGTTTCCAAAAAGGAAGCGGCTGCATGGAGTACGGCAGCACCGACATTATACAAAATCGGCGGCAGAGATATTTATATGACTCCTGCGGAAGTGATGAGCCTATATGCCACATACAGAAGGAATCAGGGGATTTTACATTTGCTGACAGGTGGCTTCAAAACAGCGTTCAACAAATTAAAACGCATGACGAAGAAAGAGGCGGAAACCAGACTGGAAAATTTCAAGCCTTATCAGCCGTCAAGAAAAGAGCTGGAAGATATTTTCAACACGCTGACGGACAAACAAAAAGAAGTGGTGGAAAAAGCCCAGGACTTCCTTTCCAACGTGGTCGGCGGTTGGGGGAATGAAACGAGCATGGAAATGTTTGGATATAAAAAATTCAATGACCAGAGATATTTCCCGATCAGCAGCGACAAAGACTACATCAACAATGTATTTGGCGATCCGAACCAGAAACAAAAGGCGATTGTCAACATCGGTATGACAAGACCAACAAACGACCAGGCGAAAAACCCCATTGTAATAGAGGACTTTTTCACGGTATTTGCAAGGCAGATCGACCAGATGAGTAGTTATAACGCTTTTGTACCTGTGATATCAGACTGGAATAAATTTATGGGGTATAAAAAGCATAGCCGGGAAGCAGGCGTACAGGAAGTAGAAAGTGTGAAAAAGGAAATCTCAAGAACAATGGGACAAGGAGCGATTTCTTACATCAGAAAGTTTCTGGAAGATATTCAGAGCGTGAACACAGGAGAAAAAGCGCCAATTACAAAAACACTGGTTTCCAACATGAAGCGGGCAAGTGTCGGGGCAAACCTGCGAGTAGCGATTCAGCAGCCGGTGAGCATTGTCCGGGCGGCAGACATGATCTCTCCCAAGTATCTGATGATGGCATTTGCAAAAGGAAAAAATGACTTTGAAAAGATATACGAATATGCACCCATAGCACAGTGGAAGGAATGGGGACATTATGACATGAACATTGCCAGAGGTCTTGAGGAAAGGATAAGGGGACAGAGCATCCTCGGAAAACTTTCTGATTACAGTATGGCAATGGCTTCCTGGGGAGATAAATTCACATGGGGCAGAATCTGGAAAGCGGTAGAAATGGAAACACGTGATAAATACCCGGACTTGAAAGGAGAACGATTTGACAGGAAAGTGGGCGAGCGGTTTTCCGAAATAATAAACCGCACGCAGGTAGTGGACAGTATGCTGCACAGAAGTCAAATCATGCGAGAAAAGACCATATACAAACAAATGACGACATCTTTCATGGGGGAACCAATCAAGACTTACAACATGATGCGAAGCCATATTATAGAGCTGATGAAGGACAACACCAAAGAAAACAGAAACAAGGTGGTACGGTCATTTGTGACACTGACGTTCAACGCGGTAGCTGTTGCGGCGGCTGCGGCGGTGGTGGATGCGCTGCGAGATGATGACGACGATGAAACATGGGCGGAAAAGTGGCTGGAAGCCTTTCGGGGAGATTATGAAAAGGCAGAAAGCGGCGGCGAGAAGGTTATGACGTTTTTATCTTCCAATGTGGGACAGAATACAAATCCATTCACCTACATTCCATACTTGAAAGATGTAGTTTCTCTGCTGCAGGGATTTACCGTTCAGAGAACAGATATTGGATGGGTAAATGACATCATCAAAAGTGGAAATGTGCTGATGCAATACATACAAGGAGAAAGCCCATATACATTTGCAGCGGTGCTTGCCAACACAGCAGCAAGCCTTTCCAAAGCGACAGGTTTGCCTATTGCCAGTGCGAAACGTGATATAGAAGCTATCAAAAACACTGTCATCAATCAGGCTATGGGGCTGGAAACACAGTACGGGAACAAAAAGCTGACATACGCTTTGGGCAGTGAAAAGAACGTTTCCATGTATGTAAAAATGATGATTGATGCAAAACTGAGCGGAAATGATAAACTGACAACCAGAATTTATAACGAGATGGTAAATGCCGGGATTTCCAATGAGAAAATGGAAAGCCAACTGGGAAGCAAGGAAAAGGAAAAAATCAAAAAAGACAGTGCGGCGATGGAGGCAGTGGAAGCATACGCCAAAAAGGATTATGACACATACACACAAAAACTGGATGAACTGCGAAAGAAATACAGCCAGAAAAATATTGAAAGCACCATTCGCAGCATGTATGAAGACAAATATGGAGAGGAGGATATTGAAACATTTGACAAAATCACACAGGACTTCTGGGAAAAAGAGGAAGAAGTAGAAAGTTCCCAATTCAAAACAGTCATTGACGCGATGATGGAGGTGAAGTTATCAGGAAAACTTGGAGAAGCCACAAAGCTGTATAACTATATGGTGAACAATGGACTTCCAAATGACAAGTTAGATTCTGCCATTGACAGCAGGGAAAAGGAACTGCTGAAAAACGATCCTTTGATAAAAGAGGGGGCGGAAGCTTTCCATGAAGGAGACGCAGACAGATATGTGGATATTGTGGAACAATTAAAAAATAAAAACTACTACGCAAGAAATGTGACAAGTGCCATTGAAAGCATGCATGACAAATTATACGGGGAGGATGATGAAGATACTTTTGAAACCATCACACAGGACTTCTGGGAAGAAGATGAAGCGGATGAGATGGTAAGTTATGAGTTGCTGTTTAACGCCTTTTGGAACGGAAGCAGAGGAACCTATAACGAAGTTTGGGGATTGCTCAATGCTGCGGGGAAAGAGGACAAGAATATTCGAGCCAGTATGAGAAATCGGTGTTATGACGCATACTGGAAGGCGGAAGGTGAAGGGAATACAGAAGAAATGAACAAAGCCGCGGCAGAATACCAGAGAAACGGCGGGAAACTGGAAACATTACTGAAACCGCCAAAAGAATAAAGAAGGGAGGGGGAAACCCCTCTCTTTTTTTGGTAGGATGAATGGGAGGTGATGGGTATGGAAGCAGAATTGATTATGATGGGGCTTTCTTCCATTTGTTCCTTTCTGGCGGCATATACGATGTATAAGATCCAGAAACGGGAAAAATTGGAGGAAGAAAGAAGAAAAGCTCGAGAACAGGAGCATAAGCAAAAAGAAAAGGCAAGAGAACAGTTTGAGTTATACCTTATCCGCAGCAACAATGCGGCAATCGCACTGGGAGAAGCAACGGCAAGAGCCGTGCAGCGGATTCCTGACGCAAAATGCAACGGGGATATGCACAAGGCGCTGGAATATGCGGAAGCAGTGAAACATCAGCAGAAGGAATACCTGCATCAAAAGGCGGTGGAGAATATTGTCTGAGTATAAAGTTATCAAGAAAAAAGAGTTTTCCAAAAAAATCATGAACATGGAAATGGCGCTTTTGTGGATCAATACACTGGGTGTTCTGGGGCTGGCGTATCTTTCCGTATGGAAAACATTTGACGCGGCTTTTCCATGGCTGCCGGCTATGGTGACGCTGCCATGGGCGGCATGGGGCGTGAGCAAGACGGGGTATACCATGAAAAGCATGAGAGAGAACACAGAAGGAGGGATCGTCTATGAAAACATGATGCAGAACAAAGGAGGCGGTGTGTGATGCTGGAAATTATCGGCGCATTTATTCTGGGGTTTATGATCGGGGCTGCATGCGAAGCGGCAACGAGAAAGTGAAAGGAGGATAAATATGAATTTTAGACAGGCACTTGTATTTATGAAAAATGGAGGAAAGGTAAAACGTCCCCATTGGAGCGGATACTGGGCGTTTGAAAACGGTACTATCATGATGCACACAAAAGAAGGCGAAGTACTGGACCTGTTCGATACAAAAATGAAGGAATATACACTGGATAACATGGCAGCAGTGGATTTCACGCCGGCAGTGGATACGAATACACCGATTTTGGGCGGTGTGGCAAGAATGAGCTTTGGACACGCGCTGCATATGCTGAAAAAGGGTATTCCTATGACAAGACCCGGCTGGAACGGAAAAGGGCTGTATGTAGTGATGCAGAAGGGATATCCAGAGGGTATTCCATGTAATAAGCAAACAGCGGAAGCATGGGGGATGAAAGAAGGAGACCTGTTTAGATGCGAACCGTATTTGCAGATCAATACTGTGGGCGGTTCCCATGCCATGTGGGTACCTTCCATCACAGATATTTTTGCAGAAGATTGGACGGTGAAAAAATGAAAGAAGTAAACATTCAGAATCTATTGACAGTGAAAAGTATTGTGACACTGGTTTTGACATTGGTATTTGCGTACCTGTCTATTACAGGGCATATCAGCGGAGAGCAGTTCCTGACTATTTTCAGTGTTGTGATTGCCTTTTACTATGGAACTCAGTACCAGAAGGGAAAGGAGGAGGACCATGGTACCGATTAAAGTCAATCTGGCAAACCCTGCCAATTATGGCGGAAAAAGAAGCAAGATCGAGTACATTGTAGTACATTACACGGCGAACGATGGGGACAGCGACGAAGGGAACGGAAATTACTTCCACAACAACGTCGTGAACGCATCCGCCCATTATTTTGTCGACGGCGACAGTATTACCCAGAGCGTACCTGAAAATTACGTTGCATGGAGCGTAGGCGGGAAAAAATATCCAAACTGCGGACAGACCGGCGGTGGAAAGTTTTATGGGAAGTGTACCAACAGCAATTCCATTTCCGTGGAGCTGTGTGACGAAGTGAGAAACGGCAGATACGATTTTACGGAAAAGACATTGGAAAATGCAGTAGCACTGGTTCGGCTGCTCATGAAAAAGTATGGTGTGCCTGTGGAACGGGTGATCCGGCATTTTGATGTGACTGGGAAGAAATGCCCGGCACCCATGGTGGATGATGTGAATATGTGGAACGATTTCAAAGAAAGGCTGGTGGAAGAAGTGACAAAGTATTATGAAACAATCCAGGAAGTGCCTACATGGGCAAAGCCTATGGTGCAGGAGCAGATCAATAATGGATGTTATGCGGATACCAAGGCACTGCATTTGAGTGATGATATGCTGCGGACAATGGCAATTATGCAGAGAAATAAATAAAAAAACACACCTATTTTTTGCGGCGTGTTGCATGGCGTGTTGCATCTTGTGTTGCATATGTGATTGTTTTGGTTCAGAAATGATATGAAAATCTCAAAAATGGCGACCGTAAAACATGTTACAAATGGCGGAATATCAACGAAAAGTTGAGTTTTACTGGTTTTGTTGTGATTTGAATAATTATGATGTTAGAGAGTTCGAGTCCCACCAGCCGCATTGAAGAAACCTTGAGAAATCAAGGTTTCTTTTTTTTCGTGTTGCAT
>ENA-ORUM01001512-ORUM01001512.1-human-gut-metagenome-genome-assembly--contig:-NODE-1512-length-18227-cov-7.915805_pt1 | contig 18227 bp, 10 predicted proteins | sample MGYA00242083_ERZ509217 | MGnify/ENA primary metagenome ERZ509217 (study PRJEB26280, sample SAMEA2338831) | human gut metagenome | biome: human gut; feature: human-associated habitat; material: faeces... | reverse complement strand
GGGGGAGGGGAGAAGGAACCCCTTCTCCAGAAGGGTTCCTTCTCCCCTCCCCCGCTTTCCCCTTCCTCATCAGGAGCCACGCCATGAGCCGGAAACTTGCGGTCATCGCCATTGGGGGCAACTCCCTCATCAAGCACCGCGACAAGCAAAGCGTCGAAGACCAGTACCTCGCGCTGTGCGAGACGATGGAACACATCGCCGACGTCATCCAACAGGGCTGGCAGGTGCTGATTACCCACGGCAACGGTCCGCAGGTGGGCTTCATCATGCTGCGCTCGGAAATCGCCCGCGCGGTCGCGGGGATGCACATCGTCCCGCTGGTAAGCTGCGTCGCGGACACGCAAGGCGCCATCGGCTACCAGATTCAGCAATCGCTCGACAACGTGCTCAAGCGGCGCGGCCTTACGGACAAGACGGGCCGGACGGTTTCGCTGGTCACACAGGTCCGCGTGGACATCGCCGATCCCGGTTTCAGCGATCCAGACAAGTTCGTGGGCGAATTCTACGCCGAGGATCAGCTCGCGGAGCTGCACCAACAGCATCCCGACTGGATACTCAAGCCGGACGCCAACCGCGGCTGGCGGCGCGTGGTCCCTTCGCCCAAGCCTTGCGAAATCATTGAACTGGACGCCATAAAGAACCTGCTCGACTCCGGGTTCAACGTCGTCGCCGTAGGCGGTGGGGGCATCCCGGTGGTCCGTATGCCCGAGGGGCTCTTCGGGGTGGACGCGGTCATAGACAAGGATCTCGCCTCGTCCCTGCTGGCGACGCAGCTCGGCGCGGACATGCTCGCCATCTCCACGGGCGTCGAAAGCGTCGCCCTCAACTATGGAACCCCTATGCAGCGCCCGCTGCACAACGTCCCCGTCTCCGAAATGGAGCGCTATCTCGCCGAGGGGCACTTCCCCGCCGGAAGCATGGGCCCCAAAATCAAGGCCGCCGTGGACTTCATTCGCAACGGCGGCTCGGAAGTCGTCATCACCAGTCCCGAATATCTCAACGCCGCGCTCACGAAGGGAGCGGGCACACATATTACCAAAGAGTGACAGGAGTACCTCATGGACAAGATCCGCATCCGCAAACTGATCAGCAGCCTCGCCAAGCGCGATTACCGCCGCATGTACATGAACGACTTCTTCCTGACGTGGGAGAAGACCGACGACGAAATCGCCGCGACCTTCCTTGTAGCGGAAATCCTGCGCGGCCTGCGGGAAGCCAACATCTCTTGCCGGATGTTCGATTCCGGGCTCGGTATCTCCCTGTTCCGCGACAACTCCACGCGTACCCGGTTCAGCTTCGCCAGCGCCTGCAACCTGCTCGGCCTTGAAGTGCAGGATCTCGACGAAGGCAAATCGCAGATTGCCCACGGCGAAACCGTGCGCGAAACCGCGAACATGATTTCCTTTATGGCCGACGTCATCGGCATACGCGACGACATGTACATCGGCAAGGGCAACGCCTACATGCACACGGTTTCCGAAGCGGTGCAGGAAGGCTACCGCGATGGCGTGCTGGAACAGCGGCCCACGCTGGTCAACCTCCAGTGCGACATCGACCACCCCACCCAGTGCATGGCTGACATGCTGCACATCATCAACCATTTCGGAGGAGTGGAAAAGCTCAAGGGCAAGAAGATCGCCATGAGCTGGGCCTATTCGCCCTCCTACGGCAAACCCCTCTCCGTGCCGCAGGGCGTCATCGGCCTGATGACCCGTTTCGGCATGGACGTCGTGCTGGCGCATCCCGAAGGCTATGAAGTCATGGGCGGCGTCGAGGAGGTGGCCCGCCGCAACGCCGCCGCAACCGGCGGTTCGTTCGCGAGGACGAACGACATGGCCGAAGCCTTCGCGGGCGCGGACATCGTGTACCCCAAGAGCTGGGCGCCCTTCGCGGCCATGCAGCAGCGCACCGATCTCTACGGCGCGGGCGACATGGACGGCATCAAGAAGCTCGAAAAGGAACTGCTGGCCCAGAACGCCAACCATAAGGATTGGGAGTGCACTGAGGCGCTGATGGCCTCCACCCGTAATGGCGAAGCGCTGTACATGCACTGCCTGCCCGCCGATATTTCCGGCGTATCCTGCGCCGAGGGTGAAGTAGCCGCCAGCGTGTTCGACCGCTACCGCGTGCCGCTGTACAAGGAAGCCAGCTACAAGCCCTATATCATCGCCGCGATGATCACCCTCGCCCGCAAGCGCAACCCTGCGGATCTGCTCCTCGATCTGCTCGAAAAGGGCGGTCAGCGTTGCTTGTAAGGGAAGAATGAAGGCACGGGAGAGGGAACTTCTTGAAAAAGCCCCTCCCCCGGACCTGCCAGAGCGGCTCGCTCCCCTCCCGCAAAACTTTGACTGGCAGGGAGGCCGCGAACGGGAGTTCCGTTGTATGGAAAGGAACGTGGAAAGAACAATGAACAAGCTGTCACGGCGTCACAACCCGCCCCTGAAAAGTTTCACTTTGCGGAGTGCGGACAAAGCCGTATAAACCATAAGTAGAAAGAAAACTCCCGATGTGTCTCCTCCCCGCCAGTCAAAAGCTTTTGGAGTGGAGGGGGCGCGGGAAGGGAAGCGTTCTTCAGAAGGTTCCCCCCCCCCGCACAATCCAGTGCCTTGCAGGAGAGATGCCATGATCGCGTTCAGACTCAACGGGCAGGCCACGACGTATGACGGCGATCCAGCCGTTTCGCTCCTTTCCTATCTCCGCAATGACCGCCACCTCACGGCGGCCAAGGACGGCTGCTCCGGTCAGGCGGCCTGCGGAGCCTGCCTTGTGGAACTGAACGGCAAGGCGTGCCTCGCCTGCTCCACCCCCATGAGCAAGGTAACCGACGGCGACGTTGTCACACTCGAAGGCCTGCCGGAAACGCTCAGGCGGACGCTCGGCATGGCGTTCGTCAACCGGGGAGCCGTGCAGTGCGGTTTCTGTACTCCCGGTTTCCTCATGCGGGCCAAGGTACTCCTGCAAACCAATCCAAACCCCACCCGGGAAGAAGTCGTCAAGGCCGTCCGCCCGCATCTGTGCCGCTGTACCGGCTACGTCAAGCTTGTGGACGCCATCCTCGATGCCGCAACATTATTACCGGAAGGGAACATTCCCGAACCCGACGACAACCCGCGCCTCGGATCGGGCTGGCCCAAGTATGGCGGCTACGAACGGGCTGTCGGAACCCGCCCCTTCGTCAACGACATTGACGCGCCCGGCATGGCGCACGGAGCCATCGTCTTCAGCGAGCATCCCCGGGCCCGCGTGCTTGCCATCCATACGGATGAAGCGGCGGACATGCCCGGCGTCGTCCGCATCCTGACCGCCGACGACATCCCCGGCGAGCGTGTGCTCGGCCTTTACGCCAAGGACTGGCCCGTCTATATCAAGGTTGGCGAAGTCACCCGTTACATCGGCGACGCGTTGGCCTGCGTGGTCGCGGAAACCGAGGCCGAAGCCCGTGCTGCGGCGGCCTGCGTCAAGGTCGATTATGAGGTTCTGACGCCGCTCCTCGACATGGAGGAGGCGGAAACCTCGCCCATCCATATCCACGAAAACGGCAATATCCTGCTCGACAAGACCATCCGGCGCGGTGAGCCCGTGGACGAGGCATTGGCCCGCTGCGCCTTCACCGCCGAGGCCACGTATCGGACCCAGGCGGTCGAGCACGCCTTCATCGAGCCCGAAGCGACGCTGGCCGTTCCCGAAGCGGGCGGGGTACGCCTCTATGTCCAGTCGCAAGGTATCTGGCACGACAAGACCGACATAGCTGCCCTGCTCCATGTCCCCACGCCCAAGGTCACGGTTACGCTGGCCGACTCCGGCGGCGCATTCGGCGGCAAGGAGGACTTCACCTGCCAGCCCCATGCCGCGCTCGCCGCGTATCTGCTTGGGCGTCCGGTCAAGGTCCGGCTCTCCCGGCCCGAATCTATCCGTATGCACCCCAAGCGCCACGGCATGAAGCTCCATTACGTCATCGGCTGCGACGAAAAGGGAATCCTGCAGGCCGCCAAGGTCCGTATCATCGCGGATACCGGCGCGTACGCCTCGGCGGGCGGCCCGGTCGTCACCCGTACCGGCACCCATGCCACCAGCGCCTACCACATCCCCTCCGTGGACGTGCATGTGAAGGCGGTATTCACGAATAACCTTCCGGCGGGCGCGTTCCGGGGGTTCGGGGTCAACCAGTCGAATTTCGCTATGGAATGCCTCATCGACGAGCTGTGCGAAAAGGGGGGCTTCGACCGCTGGCAATTCCGCTATGACAACGCCGTGGCCCCGGGCCGCATGGTCACCACCGGGCAGGTGCTCGGCGAAGGCACGGCCCTGCGCGAAACCCTGCTCGCGGTGCGCGACGCCTTCCGCAGCCACCCCCGGGCGGGCATCGCCTGCGCCATCAAGAATTCCGGCATCGGCAACGGCATCCCCGAACCTTGCGATTGTTACCTTGAAGTACACCCGGCTCCGGAACAACCGGCGGGCGCGCGGCTTGTCCTGCATCATGGCTGGACGGAGATGGGACAGGGCATCAACACGGTAGCCCGGCAGATGCTGTGCGAGGTGGCGGAACTCGGCCCTGATGTTGCCATCGACATTACCGCGTCCACCGAATACGGGGCCTTTGCGGGCAGCACCACCGCCAGCCGGGGCACGTTCCAGCTCGGTCACGCCGTGGTCAACGCCGCCCGGCAGCTTCGCGGCGATCTGAACAAGTACGGCGGACGGCTCGACCGTCTCGTGGGCCGTTTCTACAAGGGGCACTACGACTCGGCGGGACAGACTTCCGGGCAGGGCGCGCCGGGTGAAATCCGCAACCACGTTTCCTACAGCTTTGCCACGCATGTGGTATTCATGGACGAGGAAAGCGGGATCGAAAAGATCATCGCCGCGCACGACTCGGGCCGCGTCGTCAACCGCCCGCTCTACGAAGGGCAGGTACAGGGCGGCGTGGTCATGGGCATGGGCTATGCGCTGACCGAAAGCATCCCGGTCAAGGGCGGCTATCTGACCTCCGGCAAGCTCAACGCCTGCGGACTTCTCCGCTCGGTGGACGTGCCGGAAATAGAGGTCATCGCCGTGGAAGTCCCCGATCCCGAGGGGCCGTGCGGGGCCAAGGGCATCGGGGAAATCGCCTGCATTCCCACCGCGCCCGCCATCGTCAACGCCCTGTATCTTGTGGACGGCGTGAGAAGGCGGGAACTGCCCGTGCGCAAGAAGAGGTAGCGCTTCCGACGGGCAAGGGGCTGCCGTCCCCTCCCTTGATTATCCATCATATCCCCTACTCCCAAAGGAGCCGACAATGAGCCTGTACCTGCGCAACGCCACATGGATCGACCCGGAAACATTCAAGGCGACGACCACGACGATCAAAGTCGAAGAAGGCCCGTCCGGCGGGATGGCGCTTGACGCCCACGCCCCTGTGGAGTGTCCGCCGGAAGACACCGTACTGGACTGCACGGGCCGCCTCGTCACGCCCTCCTTCGGCTGCGGGCACCACCATATCTACTCGGCCCTCGCACGCGGTATGCCTCCCGCACCCAAGGCGCCGGCGAACTTCCTTGAGGTGCTCGAATACGTCTGGTGGCGCATGGACAAAAAGCTCGATCACGACATGATCGAGGCCAGCGCTCTTGTTACCGGCCTGTATTGTGCCAAGAACGGCGTAACCTTCGTCATCGATCACCATGCCTCGCCCTTCCATCTGGACGGCAGCCTCGAAACCATCGCCAAGGCGCTGGATCGCGTGGGCCTCGGACACCTGCTCTGCTATGAAATCTCCTGCCGCGATGGAGAGGAGATCAAGGAAAAGGGACTCGACGAAACCGACGCCTTCCTGTCCTCCGGGCGCAAGGGCCACGTCGGGCTGCACGCTTCCTTCACGGTGGACGACGACCTGCTCGGGCGCGCCGTGGATCTCGCCCGCAAGCACAAGACGGGCGTGCACATCCACGTCGCCGAAGGCATCGAGGATCAGGAACACTGCGCCCGTACCTACGGCAAGAGCGTCGTGCGCCGCCTCTCGGACGCGGGCGTGCTTGATCTGCCTCTGTCCATCCTCGGGCATTGCGTCCATCTCGATGCGAAAGAGCGCGACCTTATCCGCACTTCTCCCTGCTGGGTCGTGCAGAACACCGAAAGCAACCTCAACAACAACGTCGGGCTCGGACGCTACAACGATTTCCCCCGCGTCATGCTCGGCACGGACGGTATGCACAGCGACATGATCCGCAGCGCGCAATCCTCCTACTTCATCGCCGGGCTCGCCGAAGGCGGCATGTCCCCCCTGGCGGCCTACCAGCGCCTCCGCGCCGTACACGCGCACATCCAAGGCCACAATGCGCCGGGCGGCGGGGCGAACAATCTGGTCATCCTCAACTACGATTCCCCCACGCCGCTGACGCAGGACAACTTCCCCGGGCACTTCTGTTATGCCTTCGACGCCCGCAACGTGGAGTCCGTCATCAGCCAAGGCAGGCTCATCGTGGATCACGGCAGGCTCGCCAGCATGGATGAGGCCGACATCCTCGCCTACGCCAACGAGCAGGCCCGCCGCCTCTGGGCCCTGCTGTAAACCATCAACAGGGAAACAGGCTCACCATGCGTATGCTTATTACCGGCGGGCTGGTCGCACGCGCGGACGGCGTCTTCAACACGGACATCCTGATTGAAGGCGACCGGATTCTGGAACTCGGCGAACGGCTGCACGAGGCCCAGCAGCCTGAAGGAACGGAAATCGTGGACGTGTCCGGCTGCGTGGTCATGCCCGGCGGAGTCGACGCCCATACCCACGTCAACCTGACGGTGGGCGACGCGCACGTCTCCGACGGTTTCGAAGCCGGAACGCTGGCGGCGGCATGGGGCGGCACCACGACCATCGTGGAACACCCGGGCTTCGGCCCGCAGGGATGCGATCTGCCCCATCAGCCCACCGCGTATCTGGAGCAGGCGGATGGCCGCTGCCACACGGACTACGCCTTGCACGGTGTGTTCCAGCATGTGGACGACGCCGTCCTTGCCCGGATTCCCGAGGTCGTGGCGCAGGGATTTCCCACGCTCAAGGCCTACACCACCTATGACGGCAGGCTGGATGACGAAGGGCTGCTGCAGGTTCTCGCCGCGCTCAGGGATGCGGGCGGCCTGCTCGCCGTCCATTGCGAAAACCACGCCATCACCCGTTTTCTGGGGGACAAACTGCGCCGCGAAGCGCCGCGCGATCCCATGAGCCATCCCCGGAGCCGCCCGGCCCGGTGCGAGGCTGAAGCCGTCAACCGGATTCTGAAACTGGCAAAAACGGCGGAAGCGCCCGTGTACATCGTGCACCTGTCCACGGCGGAAGGCCTGGCCTGCGTCCGCGAGGCGCAGAAGGCCGGACAGCCGGTCATTGCGGAAACCTGCCCGCAGTACCTTCTGCTCGACGAATCCGCCTATGCCGAACGGGACGGCCTCAAGTACATCATGGCCCCGCCCCTGCGGACGGAAGCGGATCGCGCCGCGCTCTGGGAGGGCCTTGCGGACGGCAGCATCTCGGTTGCCGCTACCGATCACTGTTCCTTCTCGCTGGCCCAGAAACGGGAACGCGGGAAGGAAAGCGTGCTGGATTGTCCCGGCGGCGTTCCCGGAGTCGAAACGCGCATCCCTCTGCTGTTCAGCGAAGGCGTGCTGCACGGGCGTCTGACGTTGCCGCGTTTCGTGGACGTGGTGTCCACGTCTCCGGCCCGGATCATGGGGCTTGCCTCCAAGGGGCGCCTCGAACCCGGCGCGGATGCGGACATTGTGGTCATCGATCCCACGGATGAGCGGCTGATCAAAACCCGGAATCTTCATCAAAAAGCGGACTGCACCCCGTATGAGGGCATGGTCGTGCGCGGCTGGCCCCGCCATGTCTGGCTGCGCGGCGAACCTATCATTTTCGGCAGGCAGCCCTCCGGGTATGCAGGACAGGGAAGGTTCGTTCCGAGGATGCTCTAGGGCCATTCCAAAATGAAATGGCTCCGCCACACACAGGTGCGGGCGACGCGCGAAAAGCCCTTCTTCCCCAATGCCCATTCCTCTCCAGTTTCCACATACTTCCAAGGAGACGCATAGATGCATACCGATCGCTTCACACCGCTGGACGCCGCAACGCTGCTCCGCTGGATGCAGCACGACCTGCCGAACAAACAACTGTTCGGCATCGACCGTGAGCTTTTCTTTATGCCGAAGCCGGATGATCCGTTCCGCATGGAACGTTACGGCAAGGTGCTGGAAACCCCTCTCGGCGTGGCCGCCGGTCCGCATACGCAGCTTGCCCAGAACATCCTGTCCGCGTGGCTGTGCGGCGCTCGGTATATCGAACTCAAGACCGTGCAGGTGCTCGACGAGCTGAACGTCGCCAAGCCCTGCATCGACATGGCCGACGAGGGCTACAACTGCGAATGGTCGCAGGAGCTGAAGCTTGATCAGTCCTTCGAGGAGTACCTCAAGGCTTTCGTGCTGCTGTATGTGCTGCGCGACATGCTCAACCTGCCCGTGGAGGCCGAACCCGGCAAGGGGCCCGGCTTCATCTTCAACATGAGCGCAGGATACAACCTTGAGGGCATCAAGAGCCCAGCCGTGCAGCGTTTTCTCGACCGTATGGAAAACGCGGAGGAAGACGTGAAGCGGATCAAGGCCGGGCTGGCCCCGCTCTACCCCGCCATCGAGAAGATGCCCATTCCGGCCCGCCTCTCCGATAACCTGACGGTCTCCACCATGCACGGCTGCCCGCCCGACGAAGTGGAAAGCATCGGCCGCTATTTCATCACCGAACGCAAGTACAACACGACCATCAAGCTGAACCCCACCCTGCTCGGCCCAGAACGCCTGCGCGACATCCTGAATACGCAGCTCGGCTATGACGTATGCGTTCCCGACGAAGCCTTCGGGCACGACCTCAAATACAACGACGGCGTGGCCATCATCCGCAACCTCGCCGCAGCCGCCGAAACGGCGGGCGTAGCCTTCGGGCTCAAGCTGACCAACACGCTCGAAACCGCCAACGAAAAGCAGAACCTACCCCGCAGCGAGGGCATGGTTTACATGAGCGGCAGATCCCTGCACCCCATCAGCATCAACCTCGCCGAACGCCTCCAGCAGGAATTCGACGGGAAGCTGGACATCGCCTTCTCCGCCGGGGTGGATACGTTCAACGTGGCGGACACGTTGGCTTGCGGCCTCCGTCCGATCACCATGTCCTCCGACATCCTCAAGCCCGGCGGTTACGGGCGGCTGCACCAGTACCTCGACACGCTGCGTGCCGAGATGCGCAAGGCCGGGGCCCACACCATAGCCGAATGGGAGAAGAGCCGATCGCCGATCGCCGGCAATCCCGGTTTCGCCAACCTCGTCAGCTATGCGGCGGCTGTCCTCGGCAAGCGCAGCCGGTACCACAAGGAACGGTTCCCCTACGTTTCGGTCAAGACAGAACGCCCGCTCCCGCGCTTCGACTGCGCCGCCGCACCCTGCATGTCGGGCTGTCCTGCGGAACAGGACATTCCCCGGTATCTCGACGCCGTGGCCCGGGGCGATTTCGAGCTGGCGTGGCGGGTCATCACCGCCACCAATCCGTTCCCGAACGTTCAGGGCATGGCCTGCAACCATCAGTGCCAGAGCCGATGTACCCGCATCAATTACGACAAGCCGCTCATGATCCGCGAGGTCAAGCGCTTCGTGGCCGAAAAAATGGCCGAAGCCGCTTCCAGCGTTCCCGCCGCCCAAACCGGGAAGCGCGCCGCCGTCATCGGGGCGGGCCCGGCCGGGCTGTCCTGCGCCCGCTTCCTCTCCGCACAGGGCGTGGAGGTGCACCTGTACGAAGAAAAGCCGGTGCTCGGCGGCATGGCGGGCGACGCGATCCCCGCCTTCCGCCTGACGGGAGACAGCCTGCGCCGCGACATCGACGCCATCCTCAAGCTGGGCGTGCGGCTCCATAAGGATACGCCCGTGGACGCCGCCCTGTTCGACACGCTGGCCGAGGAAAACGACGCCGTCTATATCGCGGTGGGCGCGCAGGAAAGCCTGCCCCTCGGCATCCCCGGCGAAGATGCCGCCGGGGTTCTGGATCAGCTTTCGTTCCTCTCCGCCGTACGCCGATGCGAGCCCACGGGCATCGGCTCCCACGCCGTCGTCATCGGGGCGGGGAATTCCGCAATGGACTGCGCCCGTGCCGCCAGACGCCTCGTGGGGGAAAACGGCAGCGTGACCATCGCCTACCGCCGCACCCGCAAGGAAATGCCCGCTGACATCGAAGAAATCGAAGCCGCTCTGGACGAAGGCGTGCGCATCGTGGAACTGTGTGCCCCTGAGGAAGTCCTTGCCGATGGAGGCCGTGTTTCCGGCCTGCGCTGCCGCCGGATGCGGCTGGTCCCCGATCCCGACGGCGGGCGTCCCCGCCCCGTTCCCACGGATGAAACCTTCACGCTGGGCGCGGATACGCTCATCGTGTCCATCGGGCAGCGGGTGAAGGCCGGCTTCCTGCCCGACGCAATGACGCTCAAGGCCGATCCCCATACCAGCCAGACATCGCTGCCGAACGTGTTCGCGGGCGGAGACGCCGTGCGCGGCGCGGCGACCCTGATCAACGCCGTGGCCGACGGACGCCACGCCGCCGAAACCATCCTTGCCCGCCTCGGCCTGTCCGCACAGGCGGCCACAGCCACGCCGTCCGACGAGCGGAGGCCGGATCTCGACGGATTGCGCATCCGGCAGGCCACCCGCGTCATGGGTCCGGCCCTGCCGGAACGCAGCCCGGAAGACAGGCTGGATTTCGATCCCGCCATCCGTACCCTCACCGAAGAGGAGGCTATGGACGAATCCCGCCGTTGCCTCCAGTGCGATCTGGTCTGCAACGTCTGCACCACGGTCTGCCCCAACCGGGCCAACGTTGCCCTGCTCTCCCTGCCCATGCCGCACCCCGTGCAGGTTGCGGTGCGCGACGGCGACGGCGTGCGCGTGGAAACGCTCTCCAACCGGCGGCTCGAACAAAGTTACCAGATAGTCAACATTGCCGACGCCTGTAACGAATGCGGCAACTGCGCCACCTTCTGCCCATCGGCGGGTGCGCCGTACCGGGACAAGCCCCGTATCCACCTGTCCCGCGAATCCTTCGACAACGCCCCAGACGGCTACCGGCTCGCCAGTCCGTCGCGGCTGGAAGGCAAGCGCGGCGGCAAGGCCTTCTCGCTGGCTGCGGAAAAGGACGGCTTCGTCTTCGAAAGCGATGCCCTCATCGCCCATCTCGACGGCGGAACCCTCTGCGCCACCAAGGTTACGCTGAACGGCGACGTCAACGAGGCCGCCCTGTCCGGCGCGGTGGAGGCCGCCACCCTCTTCCGCCTGTTGGCCCGCAAGCAGCCTTTCGCCGGGCCGAAGCACAAATAGGCTCCTCCACAGGCCCGCGGCATCCGGGGATCCGCTCCTCCCCCCGGATGCCGCGGGTTCTTCCGCATTATGGCCCCCGTCACCCGCAAACCGCTTGTCCCGGCACTGCATCGGCTAAAAAATCCACCCGGCACAAAGAAAAATTTATAGATTCAACAATATGTTTTTATTGATTCTTCTTGTTTCTACAACGAACACGATATGAAATGGCCGCGAACGCTGCCGACCGGAACCCAAGGTATAGTTGTGTCATCATGCCACTGCGTATATAGTTCAGGGAAAACCCCTTCTTCGGGCAGCAGGAGTTGCAGCATGTACCAATACCAACAGTTCGCCATTCTTCTCCGCGGCGGCGGGGACATCGCCACGGGCATCGCGCTCAGGCTCTATCGTTCCGGCTTCCGGCGCCTGATCATTCTGGAAACGGCGCATCCGATGGCCGTAAGGCGCAGGGTGGCCTTTTCCGAAGCCGTCTATGAGGGCCTTTGCACGGTGGAAGGCATTACGGCGGCCCTCGCTCCCCGGCCCGAAGAAATCGCCCCGCTCTGGGACGCCGGCTGCATCCCGGTCATGGTCGATCCGCAGGGCGTCACCATCCCCCGCCTCCGCCCCGAAGTCGTCATTGAAGCCACGCTCGCCAAACGGAACGTCGGCGTCGGCATCACCGACGCGCCTCTCGTCATCGGTGTGGGGCCCGGCTTCACCGTGGGCGAAAATGTCCACTGCATCGTCGAAACCAACCGGGGGCACAACCTCGGACGGGTCCTCTACTCCGGCAGCGCGGAGCCCGATACCGGCATTCCCGGCGACATCGTGGGCATGACCACCGAGCGTGTGCTGCGCGCTCCGCAGACCGGCATCTTTCTCAGCCGCCACGACATCGGAGACCACGTCAAGGCCGGCGATGTCGTCGCCACCGTTGAGGCCAACGGCGTATCCAAGGAAATCCGCACTGTTATCAGCGGCGTTATCCGTGGCCTTTTGCGCTCGGGAACGCCCGTTACGGATCGAATCAAAGTCGGCGACGTGGATCCGCGCGACAACACGGCTTGCCACCACGTCTCGGACAAGGCCTTTGCCATCGGCGGCGGCATACTGGAAGCCATCCTCGGACGCTTCAACCGCCCCTGCTACATCCGCAGGGGCATCCTCCACTGCCCTGTGGACAAGAACGTGCCCACAGCGTAAACAACGCCACAAGCGAACCATTTCACACCAGAAGAACAGGAGAAGCGGCATGGCAATCGGACAATCCAAACAACGGCTGGATGCCGAAGCCAAAGTGACGGGGCGGGCCCGGTATACCGACGATATGGGCCTGCCGGGTATGCGGCACGCCGCCTATGTGCACAGCACCATCGCCCACGGCATGGTCCTTTCCATCGATGCCTCGGAAGCGCTGGCCCTGCCCGGCGTCGAGGCCGTCTTCACCGCCGATGACGTGCCGGGCTTCCTCTTTCCCACAGCCGGACATCCCTACTCCATGGACCCGTCGCACGGAGACGTGGCCGACCGCCTTCTGCTGACCAAGCACGTCCGCTATTACGGCGACGAAGTGGCCGTGGTCGTGGCCCGCGACGGCCTCACCGCCCGCAAGGCCGCCCATCTGGTCAAAGTCGAATATGAGCCCCTCCCGGTCATGACCTCGGCGGAAACGGCGCTGGCTCCCGGTGCGCCCGTGCTCCAGCCCTCCGTAAATCCCGACGGCAACCTGCTCAAGCAGCACACCCTCGAATGCAACGGCACGCTCGACGAAGCCCTTGCGGCCGCCGACGTGGTGGTTGAGGGCGCCTACCGCACGCCGACCATGCAGCATTGCCATCTGGAAAACCAGACGGCCTACGCCTACATGGACGACATGCGGCATATCGTGATCGTCAGCTCCACGCAGATCCCGCACATCTGCCGCCGCGTGGTCGGGCAGGCGCTCGGCATCCCGTGGTCGTCCGTCCGGGTCATCAAGCCTTACATCGGCGGCGGGTTCGGCAACAAACAGGATGTGGTGCTGGAGCCCATCGTGGCCTTCCTGACCATGAAGCTCGACGGCGCGCCCGTGAGCATGGAATTGACCCGCGAGGAATGTATGCTCTGCACCCGCGTGCGCCACGCCTTTGCCATGACGGCGCGGGCCGGGGCCACAAAAGACGGCAAGCTCCTCGGCTACGGCCTCGACGTGCTCTCCAACACCGGGGCCTACGCCTCGCACGGGCACTCCATCGCGGCGGCGGGCGGTTCCAAGGTCTGCTACGTCTACCCGCACGCCACATACCGTTTTTCAGCCAAGACCTTTTACAGCAATATCCCCGTAGGCGGGGCCTGCCGGGGCTACGGCTCTCCCCAGACCGCCTATGCCATCGAATGCCTCATGGACGATACGGCCCGCGCGCTCGGCATGGACCCGCTGGATTTCCGCCTGAAGAACACCGGGCGCAACGGCGACATCTCTCCGCTCAACGGCAAGCCGGTCGCCACGCTCGGCATCAGCGACTGCCTTGAGGAAGGCCGCAAAAAGTTCCGGTGGGACGAACGCAAGGCCGCCTGTAAAGCCTTCAATGAAGAAGCCGTCCGCGCGGGCAGCCCGTTGCGGCGCGGGGTCGGCGTGTCCGCGTTCAGCTATGGTTCGGGGACCTATCCCGCCAATGTGGAACCGGGCAGCGCCCGCCTCATCCTGAATCAAGACGGCACGGTGAACCTCATGACCGGGGCGACGGAAATCGGACAGGGCGCGGACACCGCCTTTGCCCAGATGGTTTCGGAAACGCTCGGCGTCGCTTATGAAAACATCCACGTCATCTCCACCCAGGACACGGACATCACGCCGTGGGATCCCGGGGCCTACGCCTCCCGCCAGACCTACACCTGCGCCCCCGCCGTGCACGCCGTCGCGGACGGGCTGCGCCGGAAGCTCCTCGAGTATGCCGCCGAAATGACCGGGCACACGCCCGCCGCCCTGACCATCACGCCGACCGCGCAGGGCGATGCCGTGGTCTTTGTCCGCAACCCCGAAAGCGTCGTGGTCACGCTGCACGATTTGGCGATGGATTCTTTCTACAACAAGGATCGCGGCGGACAGCTCTCCGCAGAGGCATCCTTCAAGACGCGCCAGAATCCCCCCTCCTTCGGCGGCTGCTTTGCCGAAGTGGAAGTGGATATCGAGCTGTGCAAGGTCCGCATCACGCACATCCTGAACGTGCACGACGCCGGGGTGCTCATCAATCCCGCGCTCGCCACGGCGCAGGTGCACGGCGGCATGGGCATGGGCATCGGCTGGGCGCTCTATGAGGAACTGCTCGTCGATCCCGCCACCGGGCGCGTGCACAACAACAATCTGTTGGACTACAAGTTCCCCACAACCTGCGACATTCCGGATCTGGACTGCGCGTTTGTGGAAACGCAGGAACCCTCAGGCGTATACGGCAACAAGTCGCTCGGCGAGCCGCCGCTCATCAGCCCGGCCCCGGCGCTCCGCAACGCCGTCCTCGACGCGACCGGCGTCGCCGTCAACGCCATCCCCATGACGCCGAAGCTGCTGTTCGAGGAATTCGTGAAGGCTGGATTGATTAAGGGATAGAAAACTATCGGGGAGGGGAGAATGCCCCGCTTGTCCCCTTTATGGGGATTCCGCAAAAAGGGGCCTTTTCCCCTCCCCGACCCCCTCCCCTCATCCACCAAAAATTTTCGTATGCGGGCTTCAGGACGGCGCTGTATGAAATGATGGGCCGACCGGGAAACAAACCCCGAGCAACATTTGAGCGAAGACGGTTCATTTGAAAAAGAGGATAGGGCTTTTTCCCGGCATATCCTTCCTGAACGCCTTCCGTGTCCCCTCCCCGCCAGTCGGCGTTTTGCGGGAGGGGGTCCGGGGGGGAGGTTTTTTTCAAAAAAACCCTCCCCCCCGGGTATCCTCAACCCAAAGGATCACCCATGTTCGATATACAATCCTACCAAAAAGCGGAGTCCGTGAGCGACGCCATCCGGCTGCTCGGAGAAGATCCCGAAGCCCGCCTCATCGCGGGCGGCACGGACGTGCTCATCAAGCTGCGGGAATTCGAAGGTTTCTCCCGGCTCGTGGACATCCATGACCTGCCCGAACTGAAACCCATCACCCGCGAGGCGGACGGCACCGTGCGCGTGGGTTCAGGGGCCAGCTTTACCGATCTTGAGGAATCCCCCATCATCCGCGAATGCATCCCCATGCTCGGGGAATCCGCCGCCAGCGTCGCCGGGCCGCAGATCCGCAACATGGGCACCATCGGCGGCAACCTCTGCAACGGGGCCGTCTCGGCGGACACCTGCGCACCCGTCCTCGCCCTGAACGGCTACCTCAATATCAGAGGAGCGGAGGGAGAACGGACCATACCCGCCCTCGGCTTCCATACCGGGCCCGGCAGGGTCGCCCTCAAGCGGGATGAAGTGCTCCTTTCCGTGGAGTTCCGGCCTGAAGACTGGCAGGGCTGGGGCGCAGCCTACCACAAATACGCCATGCGCGAAGCCATGGACATCGCTACCATCGGCTGCGCGGCGGCCGTCAGACTTGACGGGACGGTCATTTCGGGCATCCGGCTGGCCTATTCCGTATCCGCGCCGATCCCGGTGCGCTGCCCCAGCGCCGAAGCCGCCGTCCTGGGCCGTTCCGCGACGCCCGAAGCTCTGCCCGCCACCCTCGCCGCAATCAGCGCCGCCGTGGAAGCGGACGTGCAGCCCAGAACCTCGTGGCGCGCCAACCGGGATTTCCGTATGCACATCATCCGCACGCTGGCGGAACGCGTCATTGCCCGGTGCGTCGTCCGCGCCGTCGAACTTCAGGAGGCCGCCTCATGCTGAAAACCATACACTGCACCGTCAACGGCAAGGCGCGGGAACTTTCCTTTGACGTCCGCGCCTCGCTGCTCGAAGTCCTGCGCGCCGAAGGCCTGACCAGCTCCAAACAAGGCTGCGGCGTGGGCGAATGCGGCGCGTGCACCGTGCTCGTCGACAATATCCCCGTGGATTCCTGTATTTTTCTCGCCGTCTGGGCGGACGGAAAAACGATCCGCACCGCCGAGGGCGAAGCCAAGGGCAACCGGCTTTCCCTCGTCCAGCAAGCCTATGTGGACGCCGGGGCCGTCCAGTGCGGCTTCTGCACGCCCGGCCTCGTCATGAGCAGTACGGCCTTCATCGAAAAACACAAGGGCCAACCCGTTACCCGCGAGGAGATCCGCCGAGGGCACGCCGGGAACCTCTGCCGCTGCACGGGCTACGACGCCATCATCGCCGCCGTGGAAAGCTGCCTCAACGACACGCCGCCGCAAAATACCTGTGCCTGTCTCCGCAAGCCGGACGGGCCATGCCACCATCATCAAAGCTGAGCAAAATCAGCCGTGTTTTTCAGCAGACTTGCCCTGTCCATGATTCCCATGTACAGGGGTTGTCTGTTTTAGGGGGAATCATCCGAAACCATTCAACCACCGGGGAACGCCCATGGCCCAGACAAAAGGCATACTGGAACGGGTTTTCAAGCTGAGCGAAAAAGGAACGACCGTCAAAACGGAAATCCTCGCCGGCCTGACCACCTTCGTCGCTATGGCTTACATCATTTTCGTCAATCCGAGCATCCTCGCGGACGCGGGTATCCCCAAGGAAGCCGCCATTGCAGCAACCGTCTGGTCCGCGGTCATCGGCAGCGCCGCCATGGGCCTCTGGGCCAATTTCCCTGTGGCCGTGGCCCCCGGCATGGGGTTGAACGCCTTCTTCGCCTACTACGTCTGCGGCGTCCTCGGCCTGCACTGGACCGTGGCCCTCGGTGCGGTGTTCTTCTCCGGCATCGTGTTCCTGCTGCTGACGGTTACGCACGTCCGCCAGCTGCTCATTGATGCCGTGCCCATGAACCTCAAGTATGCCATCGTCGTCGGCATCGGCATGTTCATCGCCTTCATCGGGCTCCAGAACGCGGGCATCGTGGTAAAGAACGACGCTACAGTGGTCGCCCTCGGCCATGTCACCCAACCCGGCCCGCTGCTGGCCTGTTGCGGCCTCATGCTCACGGCGGGGCTCATGGCCCGTAACGTCCAGGGGAGCCTGCTCATCGGCATCCTCGTGACCGCCGTGCTCGGCATGGTATTCGGCGTATCTCCGGCCCCTTCCGGGATCGACAGCGTTATGAGTTTCTCCCTCCCGAGCCTCGCCCCCACGCTCATGCAGCTCGACATCATGGGCGCGCTCAAGTACGGCATCATTTCGATCATCTTCACCTTCACCATCGTCGAGCTGTTCGACAACATGGGGACGCTCATCGGCCTCTCCCGCAAAGCCCGGCTGATGGATGACAAGGGCCACATCGAGAACCTCGACAAGGCGCTGGTCACCGACTCCGTCGGCACGGTGGTCAGCAGCTTCCTCGGTACGTCCACCGTCACCAGCTATGTGGAAAGCGCCGCGGGCATTTCGCAGGGCGGCCGCACCGGCCTGACCGCGTTGACCGTGGCGGTCCTGTTCGCCGCCTCTCTGGTGTTCGCCCCGCTCATCGGCCTTGTGCCCGCTTTCGCCACGGCTCCGGCGCTGCTCATCGTGGGCGCGCTCATGATGATGGAAGTGATGAACATCGACTTCAATGACTTTACCGAAGGCTTCCCGGCCTTCATGACCATCATCATGATGCCGCTGACCTACAGCATCGCCAGCGGTTTCGGGTTCGGCTTCGTCAGCTACGCCGCCGTGAAGCTCCTTTCCGGCCGTGCCCGCGAAGTGAGCCTCTTCATGTGGATCATCACCGCCATGTTCGTCATCAACTTCGCCATGCGGAGTTAGGGACAAAAGGGATATTGGAGAGGGGGAGGGGGAAACTTTCTGGAGAAAGTTTCCCCCTCCCCCTCTCC